>MDTC01181110.1_pt1 | contig 36427 bp, 29 predicted proteins | sample 811181 | NCBI WGS metagenome assembly MDTC01 (sample SAMN05326644, study PRJNA326480) | marine metagenome | isolation source: seawater | place: Pacific Ocean: North | collected 2011
GGTGGAGCTGGAGCCGAAGGCGGTGCCGGTGGAGCTGGAGCCGAAGGCGGTGCCGGTGGAGCTGGAGCCGAAGGTGGCGCTGGTGGCGCTGGTGGCGCTGGTGGTGCTGGAGCCGCTGGTGGTGCTGGAGCCGCTGGTGGTGCTGGTGGTGCGGGTGGTGCGGGTGGTGCTGGTGGCAGTGCTGATGACGCTGATATGGGCGTCGATGAAGACATGGCCGATGGGGGTATGGCTGCACAAGAGCAGGTACGAGAGAACGCCTGCGGACCAGAGCAAGGCTGTTATATCCAACGAGCGGCAAGTAAATGTCTGGGTGCCGGAGACAAGACGGAGGGGACGGCATGCGACCGCGCAAATGATTGCCTGCCGGGTCTTCAATGCTTCGTTGTGTGCACGAGAATCTGCAGCATTGACGGCAGTCAATCACCTGCGTGTGACCAATGTCCATCCGGTGTTTCAAATACAACGATCAGTCCTGATAACGGCGCGGGTATCTGCCTGACGAATCAAATCCCGTCCACGTGTGATATTTTTGGCCAGACTGACTGTCCTGACGGAGAGGGCTGCTATTCCGTCAGAGGCGGCCACGCCTGTATTCAAGCGGGAAATAAACCGGCGGGCGCAGAATGCTTATCAGGCAATGAATGCGCCCCCGGAAATCTGTGCATTCGTGGGTCTTGCCTGCCGCTGTGTCGGGACAGCGATGACACTCCGATGGAGCATCGCTGTGATGTTAAATGCCCCAATGATAATCTACCATTGATTCCTGAAATTTGGGGTCAGGGCGCATGCACCAATGTGGCGCCCGCCACCCCTTGCGACTATTGGGCTCAAGACTGTGCCGACGGGACTCAAAGATGCATGCCGACGGTGTTGGGAGAAAGTTGTATCTCGACTGCAGGAGACGTGATGGCAGAGCAAGCGTGCCAGGATCATGGCGATTGTGCTGAAGGCCTCGTTTGCCCAAGCGATATCGGCGTCTGCAAAGCGGCTTGCAGCATAGAGCCATTTGTCAATGCAATGCCAATGCCGCTCATCTGTGCCGATGATTGTCCAAACGGTGTTGGACAGCCCATAGAACCAAACTCTCGAATCGGCTATTGTCCATAATGAAATCCTGAGTCGCTCAGGGCCGGCTCTTTGGGCGAGCACCTATAAAAACGCAAGATTGGGCTTCGATAGCCAATCTTAACGGAGGAGAAACATCAATGAAACCACTCAGTCTAGCTGCGCTATTATGTTCTGCAATCTCGTTTATTGGTTGCGGTGGCGATCAGGTGAAAGCTGGCGGCTCGGTACTGCCTGCCTGGTACATGAAGGGAACCCCGGGTTGTGCCGTGGCGGCGCAGAAGTTTAGGGGTAACTTGAGCCTCGCTGAGTCAGGGGCAATCGGTAAAGCGCGGACAAAACTCGCCCGTCAATTTCAAGTCGAAATCAGGGGTATGCTGAAGCAATATGCTGCCGAAGGGGGTACCGATAAAGGCGATATGTCCGAAGAACTCACAGAAGACGCAACGCGTCAGATTACAAAAATGACATTGGTGGGTACACGGACCGTCAAACAGGAGTTATCTCAGGGCCAACCGCAACAGATGTTTGTCCGAGTATGCATTAAGCCAGACGAGATGATCAAAGCCTTGGACAAGCTTAAGCAGCTTAATCCTGCGGCGATTAATGCCCTGAAAGAAAATGCCAGAGAGACATTCAAGGAACTCGATAAATTCACGAAATAGCGAGTGGCGTTGGGTGTCAGGGGGGCCTCAGTCATGAGACACCCCTTTGGCAACCTGCCTTAGTGAAGCGTTTCTCTCCCGCCGCTGGGTGCTTCGAGTACCTCGAGTAAAACTCGCCCCATGTGTTGGCATGACATTTTGAGCCGAGTGTTAACATTCGGGCACTCCAACATCCGACGACGAAGCGCGGAGTCTGAACACGCGTGGGCACCCAGCAGATTGGTCAATTCGGCCCCGTTGTTTGCCTGAGCTAGAATCAGATTAAGCGCATCTTTAGCGCCAGTAGAGATGTCTGCCAGCTGATTTATCAACGACCTCAATCGAGCTTCCAAAGGATCACCCGGAAGCGATTCAGTATCATCGATTCGCTCCGCATTGATTTCGCGAAAGGCTCGTTCCTCATCGTATTCATCGACTAGGCGCGCTCGAATGAGCCCTTTCACGAGCAGATTCCAGCGTCCATCGCTCTTGCGCTCCGCCGCAACCACAGACCCAACCCCCATCACGCTGTATACCGGCGGTCGTCCTTGGTAGTCGGCTTCATAACCCGGCCTGAGGGTTGCAATCGCTAACGCATTGTCAGGACTCTCCAGGACATGGTCAACCATTTCAACATATCGCGGTTCGAAGATGTGGAGCGGTAGTATAGCGCCCGGGAAGAGCTGCACGTCAGGCAGGGGAAACATAGGAACCCGTGCTAGAGTCGTATCGGCGATTTGAAGTTTGTCACTCACAGGTGTAACCAGACCATATTTTGTTAGTGGGCGTCCACTACAATACGATTCCCGGTAAATGGCGAAAGATTCACTTAATTGCTGATTTATAGATCCTCATATTGTCCACATAGTGGCGCCATGAATGATCGATCCAAGTGGCCTCTCGCTCTCCACACTCACGAAGGACTTTCATCGGGTTGCCTCGAACAAAGCTATTGGGGGGTATCACTTTGCCGGGCGTGACCAATGTACCAGCACCAATGAACGAACCACGCCCAATGCGCACATTGTCCATGATGATCGACCCCATCCCAATCAAAATATCATCCTCGATCAAACAGCCGTGAAGGAGACAATTATGCCCAACGGTCACTCTGGCGCCGACGATGGTTTGTGATAGGCCACCGGTCATGTGGATTGTCGTTCCATCTTGAATATTGCTCCCAGCCCCAATTTCAATGATTGCTTCGTCTGCTCGAATCGTCACATTCGGCCAAATGCTGACATCGTCATGCAATTTGGCCTGACCGATTACGACCGCGGATTCATGTATCCAAGCGCTTGCGGCGATGCTCGGCGTGTGTTGATTGAAGGATTGAATCACAATTTTTTCCTTTCGGGGTTGCGCTTGTCCTATTTGTACTTACATTTGCGCCGCGAATTTTCAACGGCATGTCTAATTTGACACAGGGAGGCAGCAAGTCCATGGCGACTAAAAGCGAAAGCTACGAATTTAAATCAGAGGCCCGTCAGCTCCTTGAGTTGATGATCCACTCACTTTACTCCAATAAAGAGATCTTCTTGCGAGAACTCATCTCAAACAGCTCGGACGCCCTCGATAAGCTGCGTTTTGAAGCCATCGGGACCCCTGACTTGTTGGACGAAGACCGGCCGCTCGGAATCCGGATCAACACGGATCCCAAAACGCGCACTTTCGAGATCAGTGATAACGGGATCGGTATGACCCGGGAGGAATTGATCGAAAACTTGGGCACGATTGCTAAGTCCGGCACACGAGAGTTTTCTGAGAAAATCTCAGACAGCGACTCAAAAGCAGATGTGGATGCATTGATCGGGCAATTTGGTGTTGGATTCTACTCGTCGTTTATGGCGGCATCAGAGGTTGAAGTTGTCTCCCGACATGCAACTGAAGAGCAAGCCACAAAATGGTCTTCGTCTGGCGATGGGTCATTCGAGGTCAGTGATGCCAATCGCGATGCACCAGGAACAACCATTACGCTGACTCTCCGTGAGGCTGACCCTGAGAACGGTCTTGAAGACTTTACACAAGAGTGGGTAATCAAGCAGACCGTTAAACGCTATTCGGATTTTGTTCAGTATCCCATTGAACTGGAAGTCACTCGCACGGAAATTGAGCGTGATGACGATGGGCAACCAGTAGAGGGCGCCGAAGAGCAGACCATTATCGAGTGGCAAACGGTCAACAGCATGAAAGCCATTTGGACGCGAACACCGTCTGATGTGAGCGATGAAGAATATGCTGAATTCTATAAGCACCTCGCACGCGACTGGGAAGATCCCTTTGAGCGCATCAGTTTCAAGGTCGAAGGCACTTTCGAATACCAAGCGTTGCTATTTATTCCCGGCCGCGCGCCCCACGACATGTTCTATCGAGACCAAAAGTACGGGTTGCAACTGTACGTAAACCGTGTCCTGATCAAAGAAGCGGCCGATGAACTTTTGCCCGAGTGGCTCAGGTTTGTGAAAGGCGTCGTCGATTCACCTGACCTGTCCTTAAATGTCTCACGTGAGATCCTTCAAAATGATCGACGGGTCGCCGCGATTCGAAAGCGGATTTGCAAGAAAGTGGTCGATCAACTGAAGGCCCTTAAGAACGATGAAAACCGCGACAAATACAAGACTTTCTGGGAAAATTACGGCCAGGTGATTAAAGAGGGTTCAACGGATTCCGACTTTAAGGACAGCGTGCAAGATCTTCTGTGGTTCCAGAGTTCAAATGCAGAGTCTGGGTACACCTCGCTTGCAGAATACGTTGAACGAATGGCAGACGGCCAAGACGCCATCTACTATATCACTGGGCCCAATCGGACAGCTGTAGAGAATTCTCCCCATCTGGAAGCTTTCCGAGCCAAAGGAATTGAGGTCTTATATTTGGTAGACCCAATCGACGAAATCATTATTGGCCACATTCCAGAATTCCAAGAAAAGAAGCTGCAATCAGCCAGCAAAGGTGATGTTGAGCTGGGTTCAGACGAAGAACGAAAAGCCGCCGAGGAGACGAAGAAAGAGAAGTCCGAGGCTCATGCACCCCTACTTGATAAGCTGCAAGCCGCTCTGGACGCCCATATCAAGGAAGTTCGTTTCAGCAGTCGTTTGACCAATTCGGCTGCATGCCTCGTCGGTGAAGAATTCGATATGACACCTGGGTTGGAGAGGTTACTAAAGCAGAGCGGGCAGGACGTTCCAGTTCAAAAGCGAATTCTGGAGATCAACCCTGAACACGCTGTACTCGGGAAGTTAAAGGGGCTGTTCGATGCGGATTCTGATGACCCCAAGTTAGCCGACTACGCCCACCTGTTGCACGGGCAGGCGTTGATCGCTGAAGGGTCCTCACTGCCGGATCCCGCCTCATTTGCCCAACGTGTCACCGAGTTGATGGTCCAGTAAACCGGGACCGTCTCATCTCACCATGCCCGGACTGGGCAGTCCTCAAAAACAAACCGTCTGCGCGAGGTATAGCCTGAAGGGCCTTGCGCAGCCCCGCCCTACCCCTGTCGTCTAGCGGTCCCTAGCCCCTGAATTCAATTGTCTTCGACTGCATCGCCTTGATTTGCAAAAGACCGTCTGTCTGAGGCAAAAATTAATTTGTGATTAAGTTTTTCGAGAAGAAGACGATGTCGATCATAGGGACGCAGACCGAATCGTCTGCAAATTCAACCCTGGCGATTAAGTTTCGGAGGTGACAAGCCTATGTGTGGAATTCTCGCTTATATTGGCAATGAGGTTCAGGAGGACGCTTTAGCGGCCCAGTTCAATTTAGTTCAACCTCGGGGTCCAGATTGTTCTGTTCTGGCTAAAGTGAGTCAAAAATCATGGTTGGGTTTTCATCGGTTAGCTATTATGGATCCGAGTCCGGCAGGCAACCAGCCTTTCTACCTCGGGCAATCGTCTCTGGTCTGTAATGGAGAAATTTACAATCACAAGGCGCTGGCAGAAAAATATGATTTTAAACTTAAGACAGGGTCGGACTGTGAAGTCATCATCCACATGTTCAACGCTTTTGGAATTGAGAGAACCTGCCAAGAATTAGACGGTGTGTTCTCCTTCGTCATTTTCGACGGAGCTGAATTTTACGTCGCACGGGACCCCATTGGTATCAGACCTCTTTTTATGGGCACACGATTGGCTGAAGACGGATCGAAAGACGTCTTTATTTGCTCGGAGATGAAGGGAATCCACAAACATTGCGATGAAATCTTGCCATTCAAGCCAGGGCACTATGCTCAAATTGATGAACGCAGTCGCCTGGTCGTTGAGTCAGAATACTACAAGTATGATTATCCGACCGTAGAATACCAAGATGAAGCGGCTGTCATGGCCAAACTCCGACACAAGCTAATCAAAGCGGTCGATAAGAGAATGATGAGCGATCGGCCCATCGGCTGTTTGGTCTCCGGTGGGGTCGATTCCTCATTAATCGCGGCATTGGTCGCGCGGCATTATCCAAAAGGGACAATGCATACATTCAACGTCGGACTCGATACAGGGGCAAGCGATCGTGCATATGCACGGATGGTTGCCGACCATATTGGCAGTATTCACCATGAAGTAACCATCACCAAAGCAGAGGCCCTCGCGCTTCTTAAGGAAACGGTTAGAGTCTGTGAAAGCTTCGATACGACGACGATTCGTGCGTCGACGATGCAATTGGCAATCGCCAAATATATAGAGAAAGAAACCGATATTAAAGTGATCTTTAACGGGGATGTTATCGACGAAGCGAGCGGCTCCTATGTCTACTTCAAAAACGCGCCATCCAATGACGCCTATCAGGCAGAATCCATCCGCCTGATGAAAGAAATTCATTTGTATGACGTCCTTAGGGCAGACCGCACGATCAGTGGGTGCGGACTTGAAGCGCGGGTCCCTTTTGCCGACAAAGCGTTTGTCCAATTCTATATGGGGATCCCGCCCGAAATGAGGAAGCCGAGAAACGGTGTCGAAAAATACCTTCTCAGAAAAGCGTTTGAAGGATACTTACCGGAGGCCGTTCTGTGGCGTCCGAAAGAGGCTTTCTCAGACGGCTGCTCAGACCAATCTGAAAGCTGGTCTACTATCATCGCCGACTTCGTAGGGTCGGCTGTACATGATCAGGATCTAGTGAATTGTCGGTTTGAGCATTGCAAGCCAAGAACAAAAGAAGAGTTCTACTATCGTCGGTATTTTGAACAGCATTATGGCGGCCGAGCAAAAATCATTCCCGCGTTTTGGATGCCCAAATGGTGTGGAGATAATGTCATCGACCCGTCCGCACGAGTTTTGACGGATGTATACAGACCGTCAGAGACACCTTTAGAAGACGACAATACCGAGCAACTAGAAACAAAGCCTCCGAAAGCCATTCAACCCATGAAAGGCACCGGCTAACCTTACTCTCACGTCCTCCCTCTCTGGACAGCTGGGTCTCACCCCATCCCGTGGGCGACGCCTCATACCCACCCAGTTCCGCCATCGACCCAGATTTTACAAAGAACAGATCGGTCGAAGACGAGTCAAGAAATGCCTTCGGCTGAATAAAAAGTAAACAGTGTTCACAAAAAAGCCTTGAAATGGTAAACAGTGTTCACTATTTTGTTTCTATGAGTACATCACGACCCCCAAAAAAGACGGATATAAAACGAGAAAAAAGACGGCAGACGATGCTCGATGTCTCGCTGGCGATGATCGCTCAAACTGGTCTGGACGCATTTAGCCTGCATAAACTTGCAGGCAAGCTGGAACTGACTGTGGGTGCGTTATATCGATATTTCCCGTCCAAAGGTGCGCTCATCGCTGCTTTAGAAAACCAAGTTATCAGCGCAACCCGTGACCGGCTACTGAACGCAATCGATGAACTAAACCAACACCCCGATGCAGATGATGCAGCGATTATGGCATTGGGCGGTGTATTGGCGGCAGCTTACGCATACCGAGCTCAACTCCATGATTCACCAGAACAGATGAGGCTCATCGGCGGATTGATGAGCAATCCGAAACCGATCATGAATGCCGAGCTTGCACGGGACGTAATCGACAACATGATGTACGCGCTCGAACCCGTCGCTGCGGCTCTAGAGACATGCGTCGCCTTGGGGCAACTGAACCCCGGGCCAGCAAGAGACAGAGCCGTCGTAACTTGGGCCGCCCTGCGTGGGGTGGCCGAAACGAAAAAACTGAGCGCACGACGTCCGGATTTATTTGATGAAAAATCGCTCTTTCAAATTACGCTCACGGGCTTACTCATCGGCTGGGGTGCAGAGCCGGACGCGCTAAAAAAGGCAACTGAACTGATTCGCGAAAAAGTAGGAGACGGAGAGCTATGATTTGGTTTTTATTGGGATGCTTCGCTTGGACATTCATAGAATATGGGATGCATCACTGGAATGGCCACTTATTGAAGGGTCGGACTCGTTTTAGCCGGGAGCACTTAAAGCATCATTCTCAGCAAGATTATTTTTCTCCAGTCTGGAGAAAAATCGCGGTCGCCCTCACTGTGACGGGCGCCGTGGTCTTGGTAGGACAAAGCCTAATCGGGTTGGTCGGTGCTTTTGCATTCGCATCCGGAATTATCGTGGGATACGGCGTCTACGAATTCTTTCATTGGAGCTGTCATGCACAGGCGCCAACCAGCGGGTACGGCCGCTGGATTCGACGCCATCATTTCGCCCACCACTTTTCCAATCCACGATATAACCACGGTCTGACCAGCCCGATTTGGGATCTGGTCTTTCGGACCTATAAGAAACCCGGGAACATTCGTGTTCCACGCAAGCGGGCTATGGGCTGGCTCATTGGTGAAGACGGGGCCCTAAAGCCTGAATTTATGGGCGATTATCGACTATCAGGTCGACGGCCGGGCGGCCGAGTCGTTATCGACATGCCGGGGCGCGGTGCCAAACGCGCACCTGCTTGAGCCCTCGTTTAGATCTGGACCTTCAAATAGGCTGTGACAGAGTAGTTAAATCCTCCGAGGTCGGAAATATCTAATTTCTTAGCACCGAGTTCACTGCGCAACTGGGTGGAGAGTTCTGGATTCATAGATGTCCCACCCATGGATGTCTCTAGGTCATTCGCAATGGTGTTCTTAGCGTCCGCTGCAGCATCAGCCCCCGTGAGCATATAATGATATGCAGCCTGAGCGCCTAGACCCAAGTACACCAGTGGAACAAGCTCACGCTCAAACTCGACTTTAGTTCGAGCAAGATTCCAACCCAACGCATAGCGATTAAGCTCATCTTCTTGAGTCTGTGCTTCGTTGTACTCCGTTTCGATACGCGTCGGGTCGATACCCGCCTGAGACAGCGAGTTGCTGAGTGTGCCAGACAGAGCAAATGGATCGCTTTCTTGTTTCGGGCGCATGAAAAGAACGGGTCCCGTGTACAGGCCGAGGTTCAAGCGCCATTTCTTGCCGAAAGTGCCATCAAAGCCCAAATTAGCTGTAAAATAGTACTGTTCAGTCCCCATCTTAAGTGCTTCGCCCCAGATGTCGACACCCAACAACTCGATTCCAGCTTCGGCTCCATTCCCAACAGAGTTGTCAAAGTAATCAAATGCGTCGCCACTTCCATCGACCAGGCCCGTCTTGCCGGCAACGTATATGGAGAATAAATCGGCGTGAGCCAGAGTGGGTGCCGCGAGTGCAATGAGGACGATGAGTCGAACTGCAAATGACTTAAACATGGGCTGGATCTCCGTAATCTCTGGACCGAACTAACGGCCATCCACACAGAACAGGACGAAACGATTGTTCTCGTCTCACAGATTATTTTGTGTTTTTCATACGAATCATGAAGTTCACCCGTGAGGGCTTGAGTTGCCTGAATCATAAAAGGGCGCCAGAATAACCCTGGTGAGCGGCTGGCGGGGAACAGTGAATAGACGTCTTAATCATCGAAGCGTATTGGTTGTCATCACGTTTTGGCTCCTCAGCATCAGTGCGCTCTCATCATCCTGCACTGAGCCCACCCAGGCTCCCAAAGAACCCACGAAAGCCATCGCGTCACCTCAGCGTATCAGCATGACTCCGCCCAAAAAGGCGGTCAATAAACCACTTAAACTGAGCCCAAAGAAGGTACTATCTAAGGTCTCACGAAATGACTTTGTGGGCGCTGAGGCCTGTCGTGCCTGCCACGCTGAACAAATGAAAGACTGGGCGAAATCAGCCCATGGCATAGCCGGGTCCCATAATCCGGTTTCCTCCGCGATACCTGCATTCTCTGGTCAAGTACTGAAATTCAAAGATGGACGCGTCACACTCAAAAAGGACACAAAATCCTTAATGATTGATGTCAAAGTTGAAAACCGATCTGAAAAAAGTATCGCGATTAAAGCGACAGTGGGCCGTGGTCTTATGCTCGGTGGTGGTGCGCAAAGTTTTTTTTACAAAGCCGATGACGGTCGGCTGCTCCTATTACCATTGGAATTCAATGTGCAGACGAAGACCTGGTACTGCCAACTTGAATCAGATGGCATTTGGACCCCGATTACGGATGAGATATCCCTTCGAGATTGCGGTTGGCCTGGTACCAGAATGCTTGGAAGCGGACCTGGAGACGGTTGCCAAAACTGCCATGGGAGTCAAATCACGGTCGGCTATCGAAAAGACCTGATGACATACCAGACGACCTTCACATCACTCAGTATCAACTGCGAGTCATGCCATGGACCCGGACGACGGCATGTGAACTTGATGAGGGACGGCAATAGCGACCTCGAAGACATCGGCTACACTCCGTTATCGCTGCTGAATAAGCGAGAGAGCGTGATGGTGTGCATGGCGTGCCATGCCAATAAATCGAATATCAAAGAGGGGTATCTGTCAGGTCAATCCGTCGATGATTACTTCGCACATCTACTCATGCGTCATCCTGGGGGACGGAAAACAAATTTTGACGGGCGCGTCATTGGATTTGGATACCAGCAAGGACACCTCTACAGTCCCTGCTATACTGAAGGGTCCATGACGTGTGTGGACTGTCATAGCCCGCATGGGCTGAAATACCGCGATATCTACGGACAGCCCTTGGTGGGCCGGTGGTCGGACAAACAATGCGTCGATTGTCATCCGTCAAAACTCTCGGGTAATCACCAGGGTCAGCATATCGACAAGCCGCTGAACTGTACGTCGTGTCATATGCCAATGAATCAACTCAGTCCGGTGGGTCCCCACGTGCCTCATGCGCGTTCAGACCACTCCATATCGGTACCGAGACCGGTCCAAGATGCCAATGGCGGTTTTAAGTCGGCATGCACGAAATGCCACACAGATAAATCCAATGACCAATTGGCGCAGCGCGTAACGGACGCATACGGGCAAAGTAAACCTCAGCACGATCTGACAGCGCTGCTTTTCGAGTACAGTCGGGCCGTACCTGACAACAAAATGCTCATAGGACAGACGAGGTGGATCAACCCACTCGCGCGACAGGTATCTCAACTGGATGCAGACACGCCGATAGTCGCTGTTCATCTCATGACATACCTTACCGGCGAATTACTTCAGAAAGGGGAGCGAACCCTTAGCTCAGACGTCATCAATGGCTTATGGAGAGTCGTTAAAAATCAGGAACTCGACGTCGTCGCAGCCGCCATCACAATGCTTATCACGTTTACAGGTGATGATGAGACCGCGCGTAACCGGCTGGAACGCGCCTTAGATGAGCATCCATCAAGTTATGCTATTCGGAACCGGGTGATCCACAATCTTATCCAACTGGAACACACCTTTGGTGATCTCCATCCAGATATTCGGCAACGACTGCGAGCGCAATTGATTCGCGATGGCATTCCGCTCGCAACCGAAGAGCAAACGATTCAAATTGCCATCGCAAGTTCTTGGCTTAAAGAGGGGAACTACGAGAAAGCACTGGGCTTTTTCAGAAACGCACTCGGCGCGCCGATCTTCACTCTCCAAGACTATCCAGTTGGGGCTCTGGGAGCACAGCACGATATATCAGCCCTAATCGGTTCGACATTAGGGTCTATGGGACGATTTGAAGATGCAATAGTGGCTCTTGAAAATGCTGTCGCAGCCTATCCGTATGATGGTCACACCCACGCTCGTTTGTGCCAGCTCTATGAACGCGGAAAGGACTGGAAACAATTTTTAGACTGTTTGAAATCTTGGAACGAGTTCCACCCAGACTTCATTCCAGCCTATGTGAGACGTGTCGGACTCCTCATTCGACTTGGGCGTCATGGAGAAGCGAGAAATGTCCTGGAGAACGGTCTAGCCATAGCCCCATTGTCCCCCCGACTGCTTGAACTCAAGACCAGCCTGCCCTGAGCGGCTCAACCACTGAATCCTGATGGTCTAAACAGACTCAATTCGAGCCGTGAAACCGTCTTTGCTCTCGGTCGAAAATGCACTCGCAACCTTAACCGACGAGGGTATCGATCTGCCATTTGGGCCAAATGTTAATTTCTTGACCCCGTAAGGGAACGGGTCCACACTTTGAGGCGGGACGGAATTGTGGTCAGGCCTTGACCCCATATAACCCAGCGCGGGGGAACATTGAAAAAGCTTACTTTATGGGCGTTTATGCTCGCCTTGACTTGGTGGCTATGGTCGGCGCACACAGAAACGCTGATCATTATTTTTGGGGTCTCAAGTATCCTACTGACCCTTTTTCTATTTGATCGGATGGATAAAGAAAGCGGTGATTCATACCCATATACGCTCGGCATCCGCCCGCTTTTTTATCTGCCATACCTCGTCATAGAAATCATTAAGGCAAACCTCGATGTCGCCAAGATTATTCTCAGTCCAAAAATGAAGCTCAGTCCAAAAATTTTTAGAGCCAAAGCCTCGCAGAAAACCGTTGTCGGGCAAGTCGTCTATGCAAATTCGATTACGCTCACGCCCGGAACCATCACGCTCGATGTACGGGATGGTGAGTTTCTTGTTCATGCACTCACGGATGATGCTGCCGAGGGGGTTTTAGCAGGCGACATGGACCGAAAAGTAACAAAATTGGAGGGCAAGAGCTGATGTTTGCGATTTGTATGCTCGCTGTCCTGATCACAATGCTACTGGCGCTCGCCAGAGCGGCTCTGGGGCCGACGGTCTATGACCGGATTTTGGCTTTGAACATGTTTGGAACCAAAACCATTCTGTTAATCGCCGTCGCAGGGTTCCTGTACGGGCGACCAGACTGGCTCGACATTGCCCTCGTTTATGGGCTCGTCAATTTCACGGGTACAATCGCGGTCTGTAAGTACGTTCGATTCGGCAACCTGGCCGCCGATGAATCGAGACCGATGAAATGAGTACGGCCTACGACGTGTTCGATTACTTAAGTTGGTTTGGCCTGGTCGGTGGCGGTCTATTTTGCGTTATCGGCGGTATTGGCCTTCTGCGATTGCCAGACTTCTATTGTCGCACCCATGGGGCCACAATTACCGATACCTTGGGCGCAGGTTTGATCTTATTTGGCCTGTTTTTTCAGGCGTTGAAGCTCATGTTCGATGCGCAGGGGAACTGGGTTCCTGACGGCTGGATAGTCGCAGTGAAGCTTGTTTTTCTGGGCCTTTTGATTTTGCTGACGAGCCCAACATCGGGTCATGCATTAGTCAAAGCGGCTCACGCAGATGGAACGAGCTGGCAAGAGGGGGATAGCGATGCCCTTTCCGACTGAAGTTTTTCTATTCCTTGTCTTGATCGCCACTGGTTTTATGGTCGCGAGAGCGACCAATTTATTCGCTGCAGCTATGCTGACGGGTGTATTCAGCTTGACGTCAGCCTGTTTGTTTACAGTGATGGACGCGGTTGATGTCGCGTTTACAGAAGCGGCCGTAGGTGGTGGGTTTTCGACGGTTTTATTCTTGGGAGCACTGGCTCTGACGAGTCGGACAGAGAAAAAACAGCCGGCGAAATTATACCCCTTCATTATCGTCTTATTGACCGGTATCGCGCTCATCATCGGCATGATCAACTTAAAGCCATACGGCGACCACAACGCGCCGATTCACAACCACGTGACGGAAAAAATTAAACAGAAAGAATGGGCAGCGGTGAAACGCTCAACGCGTCCAGACCGACAGACCGCCACTGCCACCCCCCATGACAAAGCGGTCGGCCTCCCGAATATTGTCACATCTATACTGGGCAGTTATCGGGGGTATGACACCTTGGGTGAGACCGGTGTGATTTTTACAGCTGGGGTTGGTGTTATGCTCTTGCTGATGGGCCGGCGCCGAGACGATGAAGAACCAGGCGGCGCAGGATCATCTGAGGCACCGAGTCATGACCAAGAACCAGCACCTGATGAGCTCGAGCCAAGTGGCATTGCAAATGAGCCGACCGCGGCCGACGTGCAGACCGACGAGGAGCCTCTCTCATGAAAAAACCCATGCGGATGCGCGAAATAGTCGTTTTGCGTGTCGTGAGTCGTGTGCTCATGCCGTACATAATGCTGTTTGGGCTGTACGTTCAATTCCACGGTGATTTCGGCCCCGGTGGAGGATTTCAGGCGGGCGTTATCTTCTCCGCTGCGTTGATTCTCTACGGCATAATTTTTGGATTGGATGCTGTTCAGCGCGTGTTCACCCCCTTTGCAGTCGAGCTTTGCATGGCCTTAGGTCTGCTCCTGTATGCGGGCACAGGACTCGTAAGCTTTTATAAGAACATGAATTATCTCGACTATGACGTATTTGGATCCCATGGGCAGCATTACGGCATTCTGCTCATTGAGGGCGGCGTGGGCATCACGGTGGCGTCAACCGTCCTAATGATTTTCTATGCGTTCGCCGGTCGATGGAGGGTGTCTCAGTGATCGCACTCAACGAAATCCCAACCGAATATGGCCTCTGGCATTATTGGGTTGTCGTCTCGCTCATGATGCTGGGTCTCTATATCGTCATAGCCCGAGACAACCTGATCAAACGCATCATGGGCCTGAATATTTTTCAGGCATCGGTGATCATGTTTTATGTGGCCATGGGCAAAGTCCAAGGCGGCGAAGCACCCATCTGGCCCCTCGATACCATGGAGGGCCACTACCAAGATCGCGTTTTCTCAAATCCTGTCCCACACGTTCTGATGCTGACGGCCATTGTGGTCGGTATCGCAACCACCGCTCTCGCATTGGCACTGGTGGTTCGTATCAAGGAGTCGTACGGAACCATCGAGGAAGATGAGATCAGAGAAATAGATGGGTCGATATCGTGATTACGCATTTTCCATCTTTACTCATCGTCACACCACTCATTGCAGCGCCTATATGCTTGCTACTGAGGAACGGAACACTTGTCCGCATTTGGGCGACTCTCGCTGCGTGGGCCTGTCTTTACTTTGCCTGGGGTATTCTAGGCCAGGTGCAGGGACTAGACGGCGAATCCATACGCTATGCAATGGGTGGCTGGGAGATGCCACTGGGGATCGAGCTTAAGATCGATGCGGCCAATGCCTTCGTTGTTTTGATCATTACGGGGATCGCATCGGTGGTCTTCCCGTTTGGCCTCGGTCACAGTGGATTGTCCGGTCCTGAAGGCAAAGAACATCTCTTCTACGCGGCTTTTCTTCTGTGCATGTGCGGCCTTATGGGCATTGCTGTCACGGGTGATGCCTTCAACGTCTTCGTATTCTTAGAGATTACATCTTTGTCATCATATGCGCTCATCAGCATGGGGTCATCGCGGCGCGCATTGATGGCGGCCTATAGCTACTTGATCATGGGGACCATTGGCGGGACGTTTATCCTCGTCGGAATCGGCTTTGTATACGCTCTGACAGGCACCCTCAACATGGTGGATATCGCGGAACGACTTCCATCGGTCATCAACAGCCCAACGACCATCATTGCATTTGGTTTCCTGACACTCGGTGTGGGCATCAAACTTGCGATTTTTCCGCTCTACCAATGGCTGCCAAACGCATACAGTTTTGCACCGAGCAAAGTCACAGCATTTCTCGCAGGAACGGCGACTAAAGTCTCGTACTACGTATTGCTGCGGTTATTTTTCTCGATATTCGGAATCGCGTTTATCTTCAATAAACTGGGTGTTCAAAACATCCTCATGCCCCTGTCCCTCATCGCCATGTTCGTCGGCTCGATTGCGGCCATCTATCAGACCAACGCCAAACGCTTGTTTGCGTATTCGTCAATCGCACAAATTGGCTACATGACACTGGGCATTTGTCTTCTTCATTTAGACGGCCTCAAAGTCCTCAATTATGATGGCTTGACCGGTGGGATTGTCCACCTGTTTAACCACGCCATCATGAAATCTGGACTCTTCTTGATCATCGCATGTGTCGTCTATCGAATGGGGACGGTTACCATTGGGGAAATGAAGGGCTTTGCGTATCGAATGCCATGGACCTTCGCGGCATTCGTGGTGGCTGGACTCAGCATTATCGGGGTCCCTGGCACCGTTGGCTTTGTCAGTAAGTGGTACCTGGTCCTCGGTGCTGTGGCGGGCGGACATTACGTGGTCGCTGCCCTCATTTTATTGAGTTCCCTGCTGGCTGTGGTCTACGTTTGGAAGATTATCGAAGTCGGTTATTTCCAGAAGCCATCTGAGCCGATCGAAAAGATCGAAGCACCGATTACGATGCTCGTTCCAATATGGCTGCTCATGTTCGCGGCAATCTTCTTCGGCTTCGCAACAGAGTTGACGGGCGGTGTCGCTGAGACGGCTGCGAAGACACTGCTGACGGCGGGCGGAGCTATCTTCGGCGGAGGCACACCATGACAGCGCAGTTTGCAATTGGAATGGCCATACTGGCACCGCTGTTAGGCGCCATCGGAATTCAACTCACAGGGCGTTGGCCTAACTTACGAGAGACGGTCACACTCGTCTCTGCCGGTGCCGCCTTCTTATTTGTGCAGAGTCTGGTCAGTCTCGTGTTCGGTGGCGGGCGCCCAGAGCTGACGCTCGTAGCCGATGTTTTACCCGGCGTGGATTTGGCCTTTCAAGTCGAACCATTGGGCATGCTCTATGCCCTGGTGGCAGCCAGTCTTTGGATTCCAACATCCCTTTATGCTGTGGGCTACATGCGCGGTCACAATGAAGGCAATCAAACCCGATTCTTCACATGTTTCGCATTGGCCATCTTTGCCGCGCTCGGAATCGCATTTTCCAAGAATGTCTTCACACTCTTTCTCTTCTACGAGATTTTGACATTCTCGACCTATCCATTGGTCACCCACTACGGCGACGATGAGGCAAAGCGTGCCGGTCGAATTTATATGGGTATTCTGGTCACAACCTCAGTCGCTTTCCTCTTGTTGGCTGTGATTATGACTCAAGCGCTTGCGGGTACTCTCGACTTCAAGCCGGGCGGTATTCTCGCCGGTAAAGTTGACGGCCTGATGGTCCCATTTTTGTTGGCTCTCTATGCGTTCGGGACCGGTAAAGCAGCCCTGATGCCCTTTCACAAATGGCTTCCAAACGCCATGGTCGCGCCGACACCCGTCAGCGCTCTGCTCCATGCGGTGGCCATCGTAAAAGCCGGTGTGTTTACCGTGTTAAAGGTTGTCGTCTATGTCTTCGGAATCGACTTTTTGACAACCACAGCTGCATCCGAGTGGCTGATGTGGGTGGCGGCTTTTACGCTCTTGTCATCGTCTGTCATCGCCCTGACAAAAGACAATCTGAAAGCCAGGTTGGCCTATTCGACCATCAGTCAATTGGCCTACATCACGCTGGGCGCAGCCATCGCAACAAAGGCGGCCATAGCCGGTGCCGCAATGCACATTGCAATGCATGCGATCGGAAAGATCACATTATTTTTCTGCGCTGGCGCAATCTATGTCGCCTTGCATAAGAAGTACATCAGTCAGATGAACGGAATTGGACGCCAAATGCCATTTACAATGGCTGCATTCTTCCTCGGTTCCATTTGTATCATCGGCCTTCCACCCATGGGTGGGTCCTGGAGTAAGTGGTACCTGTGTTTGGGTGCCCTAGACGCAGGCCAGACGGTCTTCGTTTTTGTATTGATGGCGAGTTCTCTTCTGAGTATCGGCTATCTGATGCCGGTCGTTTACCGGGCCTTCTTTTTCGAACCCGATCCGGATGATCACCATCATGGCCACCACGGTGACCACCACGATGATGGTCATGGCGGGCATGAACCGAAAGAGGGCTTCTGGGCCAATATCAACGAGGCTCCAATTCTATGTGTGGCGCCTCTCTGTTTGACGGCCCTGGGCTGCATTGCGCTGTTTTTCTTAGCGCCGCATATCTACAACTTAGTCATCACCATCACGGAGGTTTAAGACAATGGGCGCACCTAATGATGGCGATAAGAGCTGGTTCGATGAACCCCGAAACATAAACATTATCGTATGGACGCTCGTGCTCGCATGCTTGGGCGTGATGGTCGGCGGTGAATTTATCCATAAACACGGACATTTCGAAGTTGAGTATACCGTTCCGGGTTTCTACGGCTTGTTTGGATTTGTTGCCTATACCTGCATAATCGCAACAGCCATATTGTTCAGGAAACTCGTCATGAGACCGGAGGATTACTACGATGAGTAATTACATCTTCCCGGGCTTCATCCTCATTTTCGGGGGTCTTCTACTGCCTCTTTTTCCGAAGTCTTTGCGTAAGTGGGTCGCGCTGGCCCTCCCGGTTCTCAGCTGCGTGCACATGCATTATCTGCCAGAAGGCTATGCGCTGACGACCCAGATATTTGAGTATACGCTGACACCGGTTCGAATGGACAAGCTCAGCCTCGTCTGGGGCTATGTATTCCATCTCGCAGCACTCATGAGTGTGCTCTATCAAATGCACGTCAAAGACACACTTCAAGATGTGTCTGGGATAACCTATGCCGGTGCAGCCGTTGGTGCTGTTTTCGCCGGTGATTTAATCACTCTCTTTGTCTACTGGGAATTGACGGCGATCACATCGGTCTTTCTGATTTACGCCAATCGGACACCCACGGCTGCGAAAATTGGGACGCGATACTTAATTATCCAAGTCGCATCGGGCGTTATCTTGTTTTTTGGCGTTCTACTCTGGGTGCGTGAGACAGGCAGCGTCGATATCGGTTCCTTTACCTACGGTGAAGACAATTGGCATTTATTCGGCCCCTTTGTGAATCCTGAGACCGGTATGCCAGTCTCGATGGCCTCTTGGATCATCCTATTTGCCTTTGGTATCAAGGCCGCTTTCCCATTTTTGCATAATTGGCTTCAGGACTCTTATCCCGCGGCTACAGCCACGGGTACGGTCTTCTTAAGCGCGTTCACGACCAAATTGGCCATTTATGCCTTGGTTAGATGTTATGCGGGCACCAGTATTTTGATTCCTATCGGACTGGTGATGACGCTCTTTCCCATCATCTTCGCAGTGATTGAAAATGATCTTCGAAAGGTGCTGGCCTACAGCCTCAATAACCAGCTGGGTTATATGGTTGTTGGCGCTGGTGTTGGCACGGAGCTCGCACTCAATGGCGCGGCTGCACATGCATTTGCTCACATCATTTATAAGGGCCTGCTGTTCATGGCAATGGGCGCCGTTCTCTATCGAGTCGGCACAACGAAAGCCAACCAGCTGGGTGGTCTGCACAAGTCCATGCCCCTGACGACCATATTCTGCATTATCGGGTCACTGTCAATCTCCGGCATGCCTGGATTCAGTGGTTTTGTAACCAAGTCGATGACCTTATCGGCGGCTTTTGGCACCCATGATGTTCTGCTTTTCGTGGGTCTATTGATCGCGTCTGCAGGCGTGGTAGACCACTCAGGGATTAAGATTCCCTTCTTTGCATTTTTCGCCCACGATTCGGGAAAGCGATGCAAGGAAGCACCAATCAACATGCTGCTCGCCATGGGGATCGCGGCGTTTTTCTGCATCTTTTTAGGCATCTATCCGCAACCACTGTACGACATCTTGCCCTTCGAGGTTCGAGCCGACGTCAACGGCGCTGAGTGGCACAATTACAGTGCAAGTCATGTCTATACGTCTTTTCAATTGCTGTTCATGGCCGCTCTAGCATTCGTGGTCTTGATGAAGACAAATATGTATCCGCCGGAATTATCCTGCACCAATCTTGACACTGATGTCGTCTATCGACGGTGGCTGAAGCGAAGCGCGATGACCATTGGGTCGACGATCCAATCGATTTGGTCTCGTACACTCGGTAGTATCAAAGCTCAGATTGTTGGAACGGTTCAGCGAGTGGGCGATCAGGCTCGGCCTAATTCGATCTTAGGTGAACCATGGACGATTGGTCGAACTGCATTATGGGCCGCAATTCTTCTCCTCTTTGTCTTTGTCTCCGGCATGACCAAAGTCATGTAGACTTGGGTCGCCGTCGAGTACATCAATGCAGATGGACCCTCGTGGTCCTCTTGATCGGCCTGTTTCTCGGGTGTCGCGAGACACCCGTTGCCGCCTCCTCACAAAAAGCCGGCCCCATCGCACCTGCAGTCCAAGAGGCGAAGTCCTCAACAAACTCACCTGAAACCGATACACGCGTCACGAGAGAAAAGACAAAAAAAAATCTGAAGACCTTGCTCTTCAAACCGGGGAAATCGTCTGCAGATGACCCGCTTACAAAGACCATTCAGGCCGAATGTGGTTCATGTCACGCCTACCCTGACCCGCGCGAATTCACACGAACGACCTGGCGCAAAGCAAACGCCTATATGGATCGGGTCTTCAAAGAGTTCTATCCCCAATACACTCGGCAGCTCTCGGCGGATGTCGTAGACCAATATTACCAGACATATGCAGCTCAACAGCGCCCCAGCCCTACCCTCTACCCTGCTGATTCCAGCTACCATCTAAAATCTATACCACTGGGGCCAAAGGCGAGAATTGTCGTTGATCTTAAGGGACTTAAGACGGGGTTGCGCTTAGTCGACATGCTGTCTGGTGACATTATTTTTACCGACGCTTCCGGGCAAATTAGACCCCTGGCAACCGGTCGACACCCGGTCAAGACCCAATGGTGGTCTAAGGCAGAGCGCATCGAGGAATTTGTGTTTGCCGATTTGGGCATCTTTCGCGCGGCGGATACGAAACGTGGACGCGTGGTCTTAGTGCGCCCAGGACACCCGAATCATGCCCTCTTGGAGACAGCCGGGCGGGTCACCGATGTCGCCATAGGAGATCTAGATTCTGACGGATTTAGGGACGCGGTCGTGGGGGTCTTTGGATGGCAGGAGACAGGCGGATTATACATCATCTGGGGGGCCTCAAGAGTAGAGGACTACGCGGTGGAGAAAATTTCCAAAAACGCTGGATACATGGCGGTCAAAATTGCCCGGTTTAGACCGAATTCCCCCCTTAAAATCGTCGCGCAAACAGCCCAGCATCACGAACAAATCGAACTCTATTCACTTCAGAAAAGGGCTGTCACCCGACGAATCATCTTCAAGGCCCCCAGCGCACTTTGGGGTAGCTTGGGTATGGAGATGGTCGACATCGATGCGGACGGTGATCTCGACATCCTACATTGGAACGGTGATACGCTAGATGCGCCTAAGCTCGCTGATTGGCAGGGTGTTCATATCCTGAAGAACACCGATCAAACCTTTGTGAGCACCCAGCTCGCCAGTCTACCTGGCATTCATGATTTAGCCGTCGCTGACTTAGATGAAAACGGTCTACCGGACATCGTTGCTGTGGCCAATCTGCCACCAAGAATCACCGAGACCTTGGGCGAAGCTGCCCTCGACCAAACCATTGGACTCGAATCAGTCATCAAGCTGAGCCAGCGTACCACAGACCGGTTTGAGGTCAGCAGTCTACTGCGCGACCAAACATGCTTTGCCAGTGTCGAGATTATCGACTGGAATCAAGACGGACGTCTCGACATCGCGCTGGGGGGGTTTGGAATCGGTTGGTCGCTTTTGAGCCATCACGGTGAGGTTGGACTCAAGAGCGGACAAGACAACGCCTGTGATCAAGGCGGACTTTTCATCTTGGACAGCGCAGTGGGTAAGACAAGACAGACACCCAAAGGCCTATCGCCCAAAAGATTTCAGGAGGCGCTCAATCGAATCGTCGAAAACGACCCTGATGATGCACGTAACAGGGTCAATCTGGGCAATACCTACTTGGAGAAAAAGGACTACCGGATGGCTACTCGGCTGTACAAAGAGGCTCTGGAAATCGAGCCTGATCAGAAAGCAGCGACCCTAAACCTCGCCCTCGTGCTAGACCGGATCGGTCGTTCAAGCGAGGCGAGTTTCCGCCTAAAGCAGTTAGTCCAAAGGTGGCCTCGATTCGCTGATGGCCATGCTCAGCTGGCAACCATTCTGTACAGAGCAAGAGATTTTGACGCGGCGCTCAGCCACATAGACCAAGCGATTGTATTGGGTACCCCGAATCCTGACCACCTGACGAACAGAGGGCATATTTTAGCGGCTCTTGAACGGCTAGACGAATCCATCGTGTCATATGAGTCGGCTCTCAAATTAGATCCCACACATCAGCGAGCCACGCAGTACCTAAACAAGGTGCGCCAAGGTGCGACCCACAAAACACCCTGAGCCATGTATCAAATCGACTGGCATAGACGTCGGTCGGATCGCACGGCGGACGAGTCGTCAGGCATGGTCTTCTGAGTCACTCTATTTCGTGCTGGCCGGATAGGATCTGTTAATTAAGAAAATTACATTGTTAACATTCACAGCCGTACGAAAGGACAGGTAGATTAACTAATTGAGATTAAGTTTGTGCTCTGTTGGCTTGCGCTAGGCCGCCAACACAGGCTAGATTCTCCCGCACACGCGACTAAATTGGAGGATGTTCATGACATTCATACATCACACGAAATCCGTATTTCTAACGACAATGGTCATCGGCTTTGCTTTCGCTGGATGCGGTAGTGGTGACGAGTCGAGTACCGTCTATGAGTTCCAGGAAGCGCCTGGACAACCCGACATCAATGCCAATGGAACGGAGTCTGGCGACTCAAATGACGGGCCAAACACCGTGCCGACAGACGGGCTAGATAATCCCGAAGGCAATAACGATGGGTCTGACGGAACTGATGGTAGTGACAACCCAGGGCCAAGTGATGGCAACAACGTGGGCGAGCCAGAACCACCCGTGAGCTCAGGTGCCGGCATCCTCGGTGCCGCGTGTACCCAAAACAGTGATTGTGAGACCGGTTTATGTTTCACGGGCATGCCAGGGGGCTACTGCAGCAAGGTCTGTGAATCAGCAGCTGATTGTGGGGCGACTGGCAGCTGCTGGACCTTGGGCCAGCAAGATCGGATCTGCCTGCTGAATTGCACGGACTCCTCCGAATGCCGAGACGGCGAAGGCTATGTGTGCGACGGGGATAACACCTGTTTTCCCAGTGCTCCTAGCGGTGGTTCAAGTGGTGGTGGTGATGCCGGTGGCGAAGGTCGCGGTGTGGGGCCTGGTGCGCCTGTTGGTGGCATCATCCAAGACTTTTCACTCATGAACTGTGGCACCGGCGAATTGGTCAGCATGCAATCCTATTTCCAAGGACAGCAAGCAGGGATGTTTGTCCTGACGGCCGGGTGGTGTGGCGCCTGTGCGCAGTGGGTCCCTCAAATTCTCGACCTCCTCCAAAACCCAAATGTTGCTGGTCTCAAGGTCGCTTTTGTCCTTGGAGAGGATCCGAGTTATGCACAGCCAACTCAGCGCTATTGCCAGCAATACGGGAATCAAAACAATATTCCTGCTGACAACTTGTTTATGGACCACAATGGGTCGGATTCCTTCACGACGGTCTTTGCAAATATGCAGCCCTACGTGACCGCTGATGGCAGTTTCGGTCTGCCATTCAATGCCATGCTCGACCCGGAGACATTCGAGTATATCTACGCGGACCGGGGACCCGGCGGTGATATCAACGCTGCATTGAACCGCCTACTTGCACCCTAAGTTAAGCCGTCTGCTTGAAAGCGACGGATTGACCGGCGCTTTTTTTTGGCCCGTTGAAAAAATGTAACGATCGGTATACTTTTAGCGTGTAGCCTTTCGGGGGATATCGGTCATGGGTCAAGAACATCGGATTCAAACTTTTTCTGAGTTTTGGGCGTTCTACGTGGGCGAACACAGACATCCAACCAATCGGTTTCTCCACTATATCGGCACCTCTGTCGGCTTGAGCTGTCTTGTAGTGGCTCCCATTCTCCAGATCTGGTGGCTATTGGCCGTAGCACCCGTCATTGGATACGGCCATGCCTGGTTTGGGCATTTTGCCATCGAGGGCAATAAGCCGGCCAGCTTTGCTTACCCCGGATGGTCATTTATGGGGGATATAAAAATGCTTTCCTATGCACTCACAGGGCGTATGAACAAAGAAGTCGAACGCCTCTATGGCTCGACTCATCCAGCTGATGATGCCCCATGCCTCGTCGAATTTTAGGGGAAATCCAGCCAATTCCGGCCGTCTAGAAACACCGCTTGCGAGAGCACCGTTTGACCAAAACAAGATTATTTGATTTCGTCTTTAATGATGAATCCACCGCCTTTTAGGCTAATGCCGTTTTTGGGATTGTTGAATGCGTACGCTTATCTATCCACTGACATGTCTACTGCTGCTCGCGTCGGCCTGTGAGTCCACCCCAAAGACAGATGCATCTGATAATGCAGTCATGACTCAAGACGCGTTTGCCGACGGATTGCCTGCGGATGCCCAAGGCCCTCGAGACATCTTGACGGAGTCGTCAGACGGTGCCGTCGATGCGAGGCCAGGTATACGGGCTGAAATTCAACCCGTGGACGGCCCACTGCTGGAGTCTGGTGATCTGGACTTGACTCAGCGAGTGCAGGCGGGCCAGAGCCGGGCCGGTCAAGTCAGGACGGATGCTGAACGCCTCACTGGACCCGAGGCAAATTGCCGAATCGGTGATTATCGACTCGACAACCACTTGGTGAGCGTTTGCATTCAAGGGCCGACAACCTTCAGCCAATTTTCATTTACCGGTGGCAACTTAATCGATGCACACCCAGCAGATCGTCCGGGGACCGACAGCTTTCGGGAGGCGGTCATTGCGCCTGGGGTTGGCGAAGTCTACGCCACTGAAGTGGGTGTTGTCAGAGATGGCACCGGTGGCGGTGCTGCGATTGTGCGCGCACGAGGTCAAACCGGTGGGTCTCGGATTCTACAAGGTGTTCTTCCAAATGGATTTATACCTCCACCGATGGACGTGATTACGGAGTATCGGCTTGCGCCCGATGATAATACGGTCCAGGTTTTTACCTGGTTCTCCCTTTTGCCAGGTGAAAACTCTGGGCGTTTCTATATGTATGACCTGGTCTACTTTGGTGATTTAAACCGGACGTTCTTACCGGGCCGTGGGCCTAATAATCCTGATCGACTACTGCCCTATGTCGCCGCCGTCGGACCGGAGAATTCCTACGCTTGGTTTAGTGAAATCAGCCCATTTAAGTTGTTCATCATAACCGAAATCGGCGTACCCGGTGCACCGATAGAATATAATTCAATCTTCCTGAATTCCGGCGATCAGGTGCTCTTGAAACGCTGGTTTAAGGTCGCCTACGGCGGTGTCGAAGGCGTTAGACCTATCCCAGTAGACGCCATAACCGTAACCATAGACGGGCTTGCTGGCACAGAGGTCATCATCGAACGCCCGAATCAAGACGTCGTGACGACCGTCAAGCTGAGCGACGTTGGTCGCGGGACTGTCCAGTTGGAGCGGGGCGCCTATATCGCCCATACCCACAGCTATGCGGGAGGCGATATAGACGAGCCTTTCCAGGTTGGTGTAGAGCCGGTGAATGTTCAGCTAGCGCAACCCATGCCCGGTCGGCTTAACGTGCGTGTAACCGATGAAAATGGGACACCAATTGCGGCTAAACTCAAAATGACGGGTCCCTCGGATCGACTTGAGTTTGTCGTGGATGAAAAACAAATTTTATTGCCCGCAGGTATGTGGTCTATACGAGCCAGTTTGGGGTGGCATTACAGTATCGCTCGCACCGCTGTTGAAGTGGTCGCCGGCGGTGACCTTGATGTCGACCTTGTGTTGACTGAGCAAATTCCACTCGATGGATTGGCGTCGGGCGAATTTCATCAGCATGCGAGCCCGAGCTTGGACAGCGAGGTGCCGGTGACGGAGCGGGTCCTGTCCAACATCGTCGAGGGCGTGAGCTTCATGGCGCCGTCAGACCATGATATTATTTACGATTACGCCGGCTTGGTGAGACGAATGAATCTCGGCGACCGGATCGGTGTTCCGCTGACCGGCGAGGAAATATCCCCTGTCTACGCTCATTTGGGTGCATATGGGATTCCATATAACCCATACGGCGGTGCAGGCGGAGCTGTGACCATACCCATCAAAGACGAGGGTGAATGGCGCGTCCATACCGTTCCCGAATTAGTCAATATTGCACGGGGAAAAGGGGCTCGCGCCATACAGGTCAACCATCCCCGCGCCTCACAAGGCTACTTTGACCACGTCGGTTACCATGCCAATGTGCCCATCAACGATCTGGATAGCAGCGAATTCAGCGCAGATTTTGATTCCATCGAAGTCTTTAATGGCGGCTCAGATTTCTGCCAGGTACTCAACGATTGGATGGGCCTGTTAAACCAGGGGCATCGATCCACGGCGGTTGGGAATTCAGATACCCACAGGCGCAATGAAGCGCCCGGCTATCCGAGAAACTACTTGGCAACACTGGCTCCAAATCCGGCTTTTGTAACCGCCGATGAAGTTGTGGACTCACTGATAAACGGCCGAATGACCATAGGGGGCGATGCTGTTATGGATTTTCCCGGCGGTGTTCAGCCGGGGCAAACTGTTGATGCGAGCAATGGAGAGGCGACCGTGTCATTGCGCTTACGCACGCCCGACTATACCGCTCTCGACCGAATCATTGTCCTGCTGAACGGAGTGGTCATCAGTGAACAACCACTCAACGCGCCCATCGCTGACATTTCAGATTTTGACGATGAAATCAGACTCGATATAACCGAAGACGGTCATATGGTCTTCTTAGCCGTTGGGGCGAGACGGAGTCCTGATACTGATTCGCGGCCTATCTTCGCGCTTTCAAATCCCATTTGGTTTGATGTTGACGGCGGGGGGATTACGCCGGCTGGCGTCGGTGAACTCCCTAAGCTTCAACTCCCATTCTGCCGATAAATACAGACAGATCAGTCGCGATTTATCAAGTCCATCCATATGCGAAGGCTTGCCCATTCCGAGCAACTGGTATATTGGTTGAACCAATCTGTATTTAAACAATGGTATACTGGTTGAACCAATTATGTTTGAGCCCCTTAAACCTGCGCCAACGGCGGTAGATGCCTGCGAACAGACACTTCGGGATAACATCCTTTCTGGACGACTCGCATGCGGCGAACTGCTGCCATCTGAGCGTGTTTTGGCTGAGCGTTTTCAGCTCAATAGACTGACTGTCAGGGCCGCACTGGCAAGATTGACAGCCGCCGGACTTGTCAGCGTTCGCCAGGGGCGCGGCTATCGCATAAACGACTATCGTCGCTCTGGCCAGGGGGGGCTGCTACTGGACTTGAGACGCCTCTTGTCGACCCAGCGACAAGAAAACCAACTGGTACAGACCTTGCTCCAAATTAGACGCGGTTTGTACCATTCATTGCTTGAGGTCTTGCTGGATATTGACGATTTAAAACGTCGCGCCGTCTGCGGGCAAGTCGATGAGTTAATTGATGCTTTAGAATCGGCACAGACAAGCGAAGAATACGCAGATACCGAGCTAAACGCAGTACAAGACATGTTGTGTACAATCGATAACATCCCTCTTTTACTGACCCTCAATCCCGTGCTTAAAGCCCTTCACAAAGACACACGAATTTGGGCTCTTAGCTATGCAAATGCGAAGCGAAAAGCCGATGGGTATCGAATGTTCAGATACTGGTTAGAGCAGAAAGACACCGACGCTTTGGTTCCACTCATGGGGGAGCTCAAACGGTTTGACATCTGGACCGTGCGACAATTGGAATCAAAGCAATTTGATGAATGACCAGACGATTTTAGAACTGGATGACTTAAAAGTATGATCTAGAGCGGGTTTTGGGCTATAGTTCCACGCTAGTAATTGCGTCGGATTTAAACTTAAGCATGCCGCTTTCGAGTGAAATAAGAGGACGTGTTTACGGTGGTTTTTGGCTCCTTGCGGCGACCATCGTCGGCTATCGGTATCGCCCCCACGTGGGCCTGGCCGCAAACGACGTTATAGCACCTCTCAATGGTTTGTCGCTGGTCTTAGCGACGGGCATGAGCCTGACGGTATTAGAGGGGCTTACGGGCATGCAACGGGCCGCCGACAAAATCAGCAAGCACGTCACAAGCGCGCCGGACGGGCCTGACTTGGGTGGCCTTTTTACAGCTAAAACAGTGGGGTTTGTCATCGGCATGGCTGGCCTGGGCACCGCCTTAAGGCAGGTACCCTATCCAGGGCACGTCGAGGTGTGGGCCGTTACGATTATCTGGCTCGCGGTTTCGCTGGCTTTAGTCATGGGCGCCGCTGGACGAGTGAAAAGAACACGATTAAACACGCGAGATGGATTGGAGTGCAATCAAATGCCCTGGTTCAGCTCTAATTAGGAATTATAAGATTGATACGTTGGTCATCGAGGTCGAATACCACTTCGGCATGGGTCATCTAAGGGAGAATGAAATGCTTCGCTTTTCAAAAATAGTATGCGCCATTTGGCTTGCCGGCACTTTGGGCTGCGGTCAGGAGAGCACCAGTTCGTCGAACGGCGACGATTCTCGGGAGACCGATCGAGGTATCGTCAGTCGTCTAGATGGCAGTCTCGAGCCGGATTTGAGCATGATCGGTGATGCATCAAGCAGTGACGCTGATCAGACAGATGGGGGCGTTTCAGGGGATGGAGCTGTGCCGCTGGACAGCGCTCAACCGACGAGGGATATGTTCATACCGGTCGATATCACCTCATGCGAGACTGCCTGTGCCCGATATGATGACTGCGGTCGGACAGCTGACGTTTTCGGGAGCAGCGAAGCCTGCTTAAGCCAGTGTGAAAGATTGACGCGAGACGGCGAAGCGCCAGTCCAAAACTGGTGGTCATGCGCAGGCAGTGAGAGCTGCAACCTCCTGCATCTCTGTCCCGTCCCTGAAGTCGAACGTCTCGAATGTGCAGAAGTCTGCCAACTCATCGAGGGGTGCGATATTGGACTGGACATCGCGGACTGTGAAACGGTTTGCGAGACGGGCGGCGATGCCTTTCAAGGCTGTGCTGAAAATCTCTATGGTGCTGACTGTGGAAATGATGCGTTTCTGAGCTGTCTAGGCCGAGACGTCTACAATAATTGCAGCCGTTTTTGTGGTCCAGCGGTCGCCTGCAACGTCGTCCGGGCCGGTGAATGCGAACGCGACTGTATCCAGGGCTATCTCAATGCCGACCCCCTCTCCGATGCAAACCAAGCTCGAATGACTCAATGCGTCGTGTCATCGGATATGGACTGCGGGGATATTGACGATTGTCTTCAACCCTTTTCTTTCGATCCACCGCCCCTTGTTCCTCAAGAAGACTTTTGCCGCGTATATGACCAATGCGAGCTCGGCTTTCTAGATGGAGCATGCGAGGACGAATACCAAAACTTACTTATTCAAGCAGGGAATTCAGGGATCGAATGCGCTTACAACTCCATGCGGGCCCAATGCCCCGACTTCTTTTTTGAAGTCACTCAAATTTGCGAAAATGCAGCGAGTACGCAGATTACAACTGCATGTAACCGATTCTGTGGTGCACAGAATCTTTGCGGACAAATAGACGGCGGTGTCCCCGCTTGTAATGAGCAATGCTTAGCCGGATTTGGGGACGACCCTGACGCCAATGAACGGGTCTCGAGTGAGATTGGCTGTATTCGCGAGACAACATGTCCCGAGTTTTCCCAGTGTGTCGAACTGGCCAGTCCAGCCGGTCAATGTCAGCGTTTCTGCGATGCACGCGCTGCCTGCGGTGAAATCGAAGAAGATTGCGTGGCCGCATGCGATCAAACTTGGCCTCGCGACCGCTACCAAAACCTGCGTGAATGCGTTGCGAACGCGGCGGATGATTGCGATGCCGTAAACGCATGTGAATTGGCACCAACCATTCCATGCGACAGTGGCTGCGCTCGCTTACAAGAATGCGGCGTGGCCAGTCCCCGCTGCCTGGCGGCCTGTGACGACTTGCATGTACAAGAGCCCATCGCTGCCTCACTTCAAATCGGCTGTATACTCGCAGCAGACGTCTGCCAGCCAGAAGAGGGCGTTCTGAGTGTTGATGACTGTCTTAGAGATCCTGAAGCAGCGGGCCGAGCCTGCCTTAATTTCTGTCGCTCGGAGACCGACTGTAACCCTGCAGCCGATCTTTCGACGTGCCTGACGCGCTGTGTCTCTGGGTTTGGTGATGTAAATGGGCTCCGATTTGCGCAAGCGGAAGCGTGTTTAGACATGGCCGCGAGCGATGCAGCCTGTGCGGTGATCGATGCCTGTATTCCGGCTGAGCCTATCGTCGATTGCCTAGGGTACTGCCAACAAATAGATGCCTGTCAGGCGGATCGCGCCAACTGTTTTGAGCAATGCGAAGCAGAACCCCCGCTGGACAGGATGGGCTGCGTCTCAGACGCCATTAGAACCGGACAGCAGTGTGGTGGTGTGGCGACCTGCGAAGGGGTCGAGCCACCCGCGGCCAGTGCCGATTGTAATGAATACTGTAATTATCAAAAATCCTGTGATCGCGCATTTGATACATACCTCTGTCAACTCGCATGCACACCGGACCCGGCCTATCTGAATGTGAGAAATGCCTGCTTGGGCGCAGCGAGGTGCGATCAAGCCCCATGCCTCGAACTAGACGGTGCTGTGAGCGCTGATTGCGAAAACGCCTGCCTAACGGCCGTTGCCTGCGGTGCCTTTCCTGATGCACAAAGCTGTGGTGAGACCTGTACCGGTCTTGTCGCCAGCCCCAACTCACCCGACGACTTGATGGACCGAATCAACGCCTGTCTTGCTGAGGTTCGGACGCCGATGGGTTGTGATGCCGATGCAGCTGCCCAGTGCTTTCAACCAGCCTATTGCGAGGCTGTTCCGGATGTTATTTTTGCACCGCGAGGGGGCGGCCGCATCAACTATGATACCACCGGCCAACCCTCAGCAGGGCGCCTCTCCTGCGGCGGTGGCGGAGGTCAGCAGGTTGTCGTTATCACAATCGATCGGCAGTCCAATGCTTCGTTTAGTGTCGTCAATCCCAGCTATGATCCACTGATCGAACTGCGAGGCGAATGCGATGACGCGGCCAGTGCCATTGAATGCAATGATGACAGTAACGGGATTGCATCGCGAATCCCAAGAGGTGACGGCACGATCGTGCTGGAAGCCGGCATTTACTATCTCTATATCGATGGATTTCTTGGACGGACCGGCACTGGAACCATCGATATTCAAATCCAACCTCTGAACTGATGCATAGAACAGGAGCCCGGGTCCAGAATTTCGCATGGCGGACTCCCTGCCTGGGCTTGTTATTGTGTATTTGCTTGAGTACCGGGTGTGGCGATGAGACCGAGGAGGCCCCCTTGCCACCACGGTCTCTCGTCGACCACTTTGCTTGGGTCACCCATCAGACTGACATATATCCCCATCCAGTGGAATCGAGGGCCGTCGTCCCCTGCCTAATGGATGAAAGTATCCGTTTCGAGGCACTGGGTGGTGAGAGCACACTCGCAGTCGACACCGATGAGTGTAACTTCGCCTACATTACGCAACCGAGTCTCAGTGTGGTTCGTCGAGGTGAGAACATCGCGCTTCGGATCTGGAACTGGCAACTGACTGCCCCAACTGAAGCAACGGCCAAACTAGCTGTCGAGATCGGATCACATTTGATGTGGTCTGAGACCATTAACATCCCAAATAACAGTTCAATTCATGCCCTAAACTGGACGGCCCCAGAGCGAATTCCCGAAGGCACACCCATTCGCTTTTTCGTGAGTAATCACGGTCAAAATGAATACAATTTCATTGAAATGTCAGCGGGTAAAACCCTGCAATTAGACTGACCAGATTCGGGTCGAAATGCCCGCTAGAACTCAAGATCAAACTTGATGCCCTGGGCTAAAGGCAATTGACGCCCCCAATTAATGGTATTGGTCTGACGTCGCATATACGCCTTCCAGGCATCCGAACCGGATTCTCGTCCACCACCGGTGTCTTTCTCGCCCCCGAAAGCCCCTCCAATTTCCGCACCGGATGTGCCGATATTGATGTTAGCGATGCCGCAATCACTGCCTCGACTGGACAAGAATGTTTCTGATTGGCGGACATCGGTTGTAAAAAGTGCGCTGGATAACCCCTGCGACACCGCATTATTCTCATGAATGGCTGTGTCGAGGTCATCGTGGATAATCACATACAAGATGGGTGCAAAGGTCTCTTCTTTGACAATCGGCCAGTGGGCCTCAGCCATAATGATGGTCGGCTCGACGAAGTAACCGTCTCTATCCAACCGTTGACCACCATGTAAGACGACACCTCCAGCTGCTTTGGCACGTGCTACGGTCTCTTCGAAGCGAACGCAAGCCGCGTTATCGATGAGCGGACCCATCAAGGTCTGTGCAGCGAGGGGATCGCCAACTCGCACTTGGCTATAGGCAGATTTTAAGGTCTCTATGACGCCATCAGCACATGCGCGATCGACGAATAATCGCCGTGTCGTAGTACAGCGCTGCCCCGCGGTCCCAACGGCACCAAAAACGATGGCTGGCAGGGCGAGTTTCAAGTCAGCTGACCGGTCGAGGATCAGCGCATTATTGCCACCCAACTCCAGAAGACACTTCCCGAGTCTACGGCCGACGACCGACGCAACCTCTCGGCCGACCTGAGTCGAGCCTGTAAATGACACCAACCGGATGCGTGGATCATCAACGAATTGTTTTGACACAGTATGTTCATCGTCATTGAAGAGCATGAAGATAGGTGGATACCCATTTTCATCAAGGACCCGGTTGCAAATCATTTGCAGCGCGAGCGCACAGAGCGGCGCTTTCGGCGAGGGCTTCCAAATGGTCACATTTCCACAGATGGCCGATATACATGCATTCCACGCCCAAACGGCCATGGGGAAATTGAACGCGGTGATGACGCCAATTACACCGAGAGGATGCCACTGTTCATACATTCGATGTTCGGGGCGTTCTGAATGCATTGAACGGCCATAAAGCATCCGACTTTGGCCCAGTGCAAAATCGGCGATATCGATGGCCTCTTGAACTTCACCCTCTCCCTCAACGAGAATTTTACCCATCTCTAAGCTGATCAATTGCCCCAGTTCCGATTTGTGCTCTCTGAGAGCCTGACCGAGTAAGCGAACAGCTTCGCCTCGTTGAGGAGCAGGTACGTCGGCCCAACGCTTGGCAACTGCCTGCGCATGCTCAACCAATCTCTCGTATTCCGCCGATGTTGTTGCGCGAACTCGACCAAGGCTTTCACCCGTCGAGGGGTTGTACGAGGTGATCCAACGCGCACCGTCTTCGCTCCACTGGTTCGGTCCCAAACAGGTCCCAGCATTGTCTCCATGCAGTCCAAGTAAGTCTAAAACAGACATCAGATCCTCCAGAACATCATTTCGTTCAAGGCTTACGTTGGTTTAAGCTCGTGGTCAATGGGTCTGAGCGGTTAAGCTCGGGTCGCAAACTCGACGGTCAATCTTGGAGAGTCCAATGAATCGAATCTTTATATGCGCAATGGTCCTCATGTGTCTCATGGCCTGCGACGACGGGACTGAGTCTATGGGACCCCTAGATCCGGATGTGGCCCGAATTGACGGCAATGGCCCGCTAGATATGGGTGCAATCGAATCTGATGCACAGCAGACTGACGCTATCCAAGACACGGATTCAGCGGTTGATGCCACAATCCCAGCCCCGCCAGAACAACCTATGGCCACCAATACATTGGACCCCATCGCGGTGACCACATGGATGCGAGGACTACCTCCCAGTGACAGCGATCCGCTTTTTGACAAATATGAATTGGGCCAAGTGAACTACCCCGAGGCAAACAATGTCGGTGATGGAGACGGTGTGCGATGGTTTACTCAGGAGAGCGACGAAGATGGCACCTTATCTCGCTTCGGAATTACTCGAGGATATGCTGTCGCTCAAATCGAGACACAGCCCTTTGAACGAATTGTGATTCGAGCCGATCGGGTCAGCCAAATCTGGACACCGCTGAGTGTACAGCCCGGTGACTTCTACGGCTCTGGTCGTTCTCTAGCCCCTATTCTACACGGGGGCGACAAACTGACCGTGGCCGTCTTAGCAGACCCACGACGAGGCCTACCTAGGCTGAGATTCTATAAAACGACTGACGAAATCACCTTTAATCTGGACGATATTACGCGACCGGATCTCTTAGCCGGCGATGACGAAGTGCTCCCAATCGGTGTACCCATCTTAAACCTCTTACCCAAAACTCTAACCAACGTGCGCGCCCGTGTCGTCGAGAATAACTGGGTCTCTGAGACAACGATTACCCTCCCGGGCCTTATCCCAGGCAGCGTCAGTCACCTGGCATTTGAAATCGCACCAAAAGCAGATTGGCCAGAACCGGGTACCGAGATTGAGTTCACCTTAGAGGTCCTCGCCGACGGCTTGGTCAATGGCTATCAGCGCACGATCACGCTCACAACCATCGACCCAAACGAAACGCACCAACGAAGTTTCATCTCACCTGTCGATGGGTCCGTTCAATATTACGGTGTAAGACCGCCATCTGGATTTAATCCAGACCGGACCTATGCCGCTGTGTTGTCGTTACATGGTGCAAGCGTGGAGGCCATCGGACAAGCCCGTGCATATTCTGCCAAGCAATGGGCTTACATCATCGCACCAACCAATCGCAGACCCTTTGGATTTGATTGGGAAGAATGGGGTCGTCTCAATGCGCTGGCCTCTTTAGACAACGCGATGAACCGCTACGATATCAATCCGAGTAAAGTATACCTTACTGGGCACTCCATGGGCGGTCATGGAACCTGGCATGTCGGCGTCACAACGCCTGGCCGCTTTGCAACATTGGGTCCAAGCGCCGGTTGGGAGTCTTTTTACAGCTATGGCGGTAGCCGACGTCCCAACGGGCCGGTCGCGCGGTCACGCGCCCATTCGGACACGCTCAATTACCTGCCAAACATTGCCGATCGCGGAATCTATATCATTCACGGTGATGCCGACGACAACGTCCCGATCTCCGAAGGTCGTAATATGTACCAAGCGGCTATGATGCATACCCTGGACATAGAAATGCATGAACAACCAGGCGCTGGCCATTGGTGGGACGGAGAGGCTGCGGCAGGAGCCGACTGTGTCGACTGGCCTCCCCTATTCCAATTCATGAAAAGAAGACAGCTCGATCCATGGGAGAGTGACTTCGTATTTCGGAGTCCAAGCGCGTCATACAGTTCAAAGCATAGCTTTATCGAGCTTCTATCCAGTATTTCGCCAGACGAAGACCTAGTGGTAGAGGCAAACTCTGTCGGCACACGGCTTGAGGTGACAACACAGAATGTGCGGTCCATGCGATTCGATCGCATGGGCCTGGGCGAGGCCGGTATAGAGGAACTCAATGTTAATGGAGTCGCTGTCGAGCTCACGGATAGTGATGTGATTTGGGGTCCTGAAAACGGGAAAAGGCCTGGTCAGCATGGCCCCTTTAATGAAGCCTTCAGGCGACCCTTTTGCTACATATACGACAGCGATGAAGGGCAAGATGCCAGAACGGCTGCGTTCTACAGCACCTATTGGGCCTTGATCGGTAACGGTCAATCTTGTGGGCTGGAGGCCAGTGAACTCAGCGATGACGGCCTCTCTGGACGAAATCTGATTCGCCTGGGCGATACGGCGTTGGATATTCCCCAAGAGATCTTTCAATGGAACGAAGACGGGATCATTTTTGACGGTAACCAACAACCCAATTCCGCACTGGTTTTTGTCTACCCTGAGGGCGATGGTTTATCTGCGGGATTGGTCGCGCCGGAGCCAGTAAAACACTATTTGCGCCAGGTGGTCCCATTCAGCTCTCGAAGTGGCTTGCCAGACTATCTGATCTTTGGCGAAAATGGGGCCAGCCTCATTGGCCATTTTGGGAGCGAATGGAATTTTGACCCCGCCTATGCACGCCCTTAGCCCCAAAGATTTAAGATTGCAAAAACTGGGACTGGACATCTGAATCATCATCGTCCAGATTTGCCCTTAAACAGAGGACGTCAGGAGTTATACAATGAGCGGTCAAATCGCAATCTATCGCCTCGCGCGCGAACTCGGGAAAAAATCCACCGACTTGGTTAAAGAGCTCAATGCGAGCGACCTTTCATTCACGGTGAAATCGCATATGAGTTTCGTATCCCAGGCAGATGCTGAACAGATCCGTGGTCTATACAAACCCGCTGCAAAGAATCCTGCTGCAAAGAAACCTGCTGCAAGGAAAGCCGCTCCAGCTAAGAAAGCCGCTCCAGCTAAGAAAGCCGCTCCAGTTAAGAAAGCCGCTCCAGTTAAGAAAGCCGCTCCAGCTAAGAAAGCTGCTCCAAAGAAGGCCGCTCCAGCTAAGAAAGCCGCTCCAGCTAAGAAAGCTGCTCCAAAAAAGGCCGCTCCAGCTAAGAAAGCTGCTCCAAAGAAAGCCGCTCCAGCTAAGAAAGCCGCTCCAGCTAAGAAAGCTGCTCCAAAGAAAGCCGCTCCAGCTAAGAAGGCCGCTCCAAAGAAGGCCGCTCCAAAGAAGGCCGCTCCAAAGAAGGCCGCTCCAAAGAAGTCTGCAGTGAGTCAAACACGTAATTCGAA
>MDTC01195339.1_pt1 | contig 36367 bp, 34 predicted proteins | sample 811181 | NCBI WGS metagenome assembly MDTC01 (sample SAMN05326644, study PRJNA326480) | marine metagenome | isolation source: seawater | place: Pacific Ocean: North | collected 2011
TAAATCAAATCGCGTGTATCGAGCGAACTCCCGGGTAGGTTGCTAGAGGTAGTTGGTGACAACTATCCCAGATGAATGATTGCCCATGACAGAACCCGGCTTATGGTCAACTCTTATTTATTATATTGATAGGGATGCTCGATAAGAATAAATAAATCAGCTACTTAATCAATAAGTACAAGAATTTCAATTAGCGCAGAATGTTTTCTAATTGTATCTAAATGGATTTATTCAATTATCAGTCATATGAAAAAAGATTACTTAAATATTATTGTTTAGATAGTATCTTTAAGTGATTGATTTATGGTTCCAAAAAATAGGAAATTACAATCATTTACTCTCTAAAAATGCTCCTAAGTTACTGTACTCCATAGAATTATTCTGTTTAATAGGTTGACGCTATTATTTGTCATGAATATAGTGTAAATAAGTGGAAAAAAGTGGGAGATTATGGTTTTTAATATCTTTAAAACCAATAATATATTTAAAATATGATGTTTCGTGGAGCAACTAAAGTAACAATCGATGCAAAAGGACGTTTGGCTATTCCTACACGTTATCGTGATCGACTAGCTTCGCGTAGTAATGGCCAATTGGTTGTTACAGTCGATAGAGATTATTGTTTGCTCTTATATCCATATCCAGATTGGGAGGAGATAGAGAGAAAGTTAATAAGATTACCCAGTTTAAACAAACAAGCTAGACGCTTACAAAGGCTCATGGTGGGATATGCCACTGAGCTCGAGTTAGATGGGAATGGAAGAATATTGTTATCACGTGAACTACGAGAATTTGCGGGTATAGAGCGACAAGCAATATTGATTGGTCAAGGGAATAAATTTGAAGTCTGGAATGATGAAATCTGGAATAAGAAAAGAGATACATGGTTGAGTGATGAGGAGGATGGAAATCTATCAGCTGAACTTGAGTCATTATCTCTTTAATTAGATTGAGGTGGCTACTGGATTTAAACATAAACATATTCCAGTCTTACTTAAGGAAACAATAGCTGGATTGAATGTGAAAAAAGACGGAATTTATATTGATGGAACATTTGGTAGAGGTGGGCATAGTAAAGCCGTTTTGGAGCAGTTGGGTAATAAAGGTCATCTATTAGCAATTGATAGAGATGAGCAAGCATTAAGCAGCATTTTACCTGAATTTAATAATGATCTACGTTTTGAGTTAATTAAAGAAGAGATGTCAGAACTAAAAAACATAGTAGGAAAAAAATCTTTGTTAGGGATGATAGATGGCATCATGCTTGATTTAGGAGTTTCATCTCCTCAATTAGATCAGGCTTCGAGAGGTTTTAGTTTTCAAAAAGATGGTCCTCTGGATATGAGAATGGATTCAAATGCTGGTATGTCTGCGGCAGAATGGTTAGCTAATGTTCGAGAAGATGAATTAAAAAAAGTTTTGTATGAATATGGAGAAGAAAGATTTGCGCCAAGAATTACAAAAAAAATTATAGAAAGTAGAGTCTCTTCACCACTAAAAACAACCTCAGATCTTGCAGCACTAGTAACCCAAGTATTACCAAAAACATATTCCAAAAAACATCCAGCCACAAAAACTTTTCAAGCAATTCGGATATACATCAATGATGAATTAAACCAATTAGAAAGTGCTCTAAAAGGAAGTCTTGAAATTCTCAGAAGTGGTGGGCGTCTGTGTGTGATTAGTTTTCATTCACTTGAAGATAGAATTGTAAAAAGATTTATGAAAAATGCGTCTCTGGAGTCAGAGCAATTTCGAGGAATGCCTAATGTCCCCAGAGAATTTCAGCCAAAATTAAAGATAATTAAGAAATCAGTTAAAGCATCAATTGAAGAGATTGATAGGAATATAAGAAGTAGAAGTGCGGTATTGAGAGTATCAGAGAAAGTATAATTTAACGTAAATTTTTAAGGGAGATTTGCAAATGTTTGAGTTAATGGATGCACATAGTCAGAGCGCAATAATAAAAGTAATTGGAGTAGGTGGCGGTGGTGGAAATGCTGTCTCACATATGGTGAATGCAGGTATCGAAGGAGTTGATTTTGTATGTGCAAATACTGATGCTCAAGCTTTGAATACAGCAAGAGTGAAGACAGCATTACAAATTGGCTGCAATATCACGAAAGGCCTAGGTGCAGGTGCTGACCCTGACATTGGTCGTCAAGCTGCGATGGAGGATCGAGACAGAATAGTGGAAGTAATAGAAGGTGCCGATATGCTCTTCATTACAGCAGGTATGGGAGGTGGAACTGGAACTGGAGCGGCACCTGTTGTAGCTCAGGTTGCAAAAGAGCTTGGTATACTAACAGTTGCAGTTGTTACGAGGCCTTTCGAGATGGAAGGTTCTAAGAGAATGACAATTGCTGATCAAGGTATTGCAGAATTAGGTAAGTATGTGGATTCTTTGATTACAATTCCAAATGAAAAGTTATTAGCAGTTTTAGGAAGTGATACAACTTTGATCGATGCTTTTCAATCTGCAAATGAAGTTCTTCAGGGAGCAGTTCAAGGTATTGCAGAGTTAATAACTACACCAGGAACAATGAATGTAGATTTTGCAGATGTAAGAACTGTGATGTCAGAAATGGGAATGGCGATGATGGGAACAGGCATGTCTTCTGGCGAAGGTAGAGCGAGAGAAGCAGCTGAAGCAGCTATTTCTAGTCCATTATTAGAGGATGTTAATCTTTCTGGTGCAAATGGAATTTTAGTAAATGTTACTTCTGATATGAACTTAACAATTGGGGAATTTGCAGCAATAGGAGATACTGTTAAAGAGTTCGCTGCATCAGATGCGACAGTTATCATTGGTTCAGCACTCGATCCATCAATGAAAGATGAAGTTCGAGTTACAGTCGTAGCTACTGGTCTTGGAAAAACTTCTAGTAATCCACAGAAATCACCAATGCGAATTATAAAAAAAGAAGCGATGATGAATGATGATCCAGATTATGGAAAATTAGAGAGACCTACTGTTGGAAGGAAGAAAGCGGTCGGTGATGGCATTGATGATGACGCGCCTGATTTATTAGATATACCAGCTTTTCTTAGAAGGCAGGCAGATTAGTTTTTGGACGTGTGGTATGGTTTGGTTTTTCATGCCCAATGATTGTCAATATTACTCTGAGTAATACAAATTCATGCGATATCAAATGACTGTAATGAAGTCGTTATATCAATTGTTGCTGTGTGGTTTTTTATGCATTTCTTCAGCTGTTATGATTATTTATATCAAACATGAGTCTCGAGAAATATTCATTGAGCTTGAGGAATTAAGTATTACAAGAGACAAGCTGAACATTGAATGGAGTGCCTTGCAAGCTGAAGAAAATAAATGGGCAACGCCTATGCGAATTGAAACCGAAGCAATTGAAAATCTGAATTTCTATAGACCTATTGCACCTATGATTAGAGTTTTTCAAAGACAATGAATCGTGGAGCTGAGACAAAGGAAGAGATTTCAAGAAGATTTGTACAACGAGCTTTTTGGGTACTTGGTCTTTTTGTTTTTTTGTCGTTCTTCTTACTCTTAAGAGCTACTTACTTACAAGTTCTAAATAAAGATTTTTATATAAGTCAAGGTGATGCTCGGCAAATTAGGTATCCAGCTATAGCGGCATACAGGGGAACAATAAGTGATCGGAATAACAGACCACTTGCAATTAGTACCCCAGTTGACAGTATTTCTATAAACCCTAGAAATTTTGATTCCTCATCTGCCAATTTTAAACTTTTATCAGATTTATTAGGACTTGATGTAAAGAAATTAAAGAATAAAATTAAACAAAATTCCACAAGTAATCATCTATATATCAAGAGACACCTCAGTACTGATATTTCAAAAAAAATAAAAGCACTTAATATAGATAATATAAACTTCACCAGAGAGTATCGTCGTTCTTATCCAGCGGGTGAAGTGACAGCTCAGCTTTTAGGTTATGCAGATATAGATGAAATTGGTATTGAAGGTATTGAGCTTCAATATGAAAATTGGTTGAAAGGAATTTCAGGAAAAAAGAAAGTTCTGAAAGACAGATACTCCAGATCGATAGAGAATATAGGGGTTATTAAAACTGCTAAACCAGGAAAAGATCTTCGACTGAGTATTGATCTTAGATTACAGCATGTGGCAAATAAAATATTGAAAGAATCCATCACAGAGCATAAAGCTCAGTCTGGAAGTGTAGTTGTTTTAAATGCTTTAACAAGTGAAGTGTTAGCGATTGTTAATCAACCATCATTTGATAATAACGAGCGCTCAGTAATTAATCCTAGTCTGGTAAGAAATCGGGCAATAATAGATATGTATGAACCTGGTTCCAGTTTTAAACCATTTGTTATTGCAAATGCAATTGAGTCTGGTAATTATGATAATTCAAGTTTAGTTGATACCTCACCAGTTAAAATAGGGAAAAAAATAATAAAGGATCCCAATGATCTTGGCGTCATCGACCTGTCTACTATTTTACGCAAATCTTCAAATGCAGGGATGAGTAGAATTTCATTAACTCTTGAATCAGAAAACCTATGGGAAATGCTCAATAATTTCGGTTTTGGTTCCTTATCAACGAGTGGTTTCCCAGGAGAAGCATGGGGTGAACTCCATCATCATTCACTTTGGGGTGATCTTGGTAAAGCAACTCTTTCTTATGGATATGGAATTAGTGTAACTCCCCTTCAGCTAGCGCAAGCATATGCTGTGTTGGCAAATGATGGTATTCGTATGCCAATTACATTAATTGCTGACCAATTAGGTGAGGGGCAACAAGTAATTTCAAAGGATACTGCATATGATGTGCGATTAATGCTTGAAGGTACTTCTATAAAAGCAACTATAGAGGGTTATCGTGTTGGTGGTAAATCTGGAACCGCAAAGAAAACATCTGGTTCAGGTGGTTATAGTGAAGATAGATATCGTTCTTTTTTTGCTGGTATTGCACCACTCGATGACCCCAGATTGATTGTAGTTGTCTTTATTGATGAACCAACTGGAGATTATTATTATGGAGGGGATGTTGCAGCTCCAGTTTTTTCAAAAGTGACTGCAGAGTCCCTAAGACTCCTATCTATCCCTCCAAGTCATGCAGCATTTTATGATACCCCAATAAATGCCAGTGCAAATTTCTAATGATTAATTTTTAACGATGATTGCAAAAAAAACGATTAATTTAAGTGAGTTATTATCAGGAATCAAGGATGCTCCACCTACAAAAATCTCTGGAATCTGTGATGACAGTCAAAATATCAAAAAAGGGGATGTTTTTTTTGCATTCCAAGGCGATATTTCTCATGGGATGGATTATCTTGAGAGTGTCATTAAAGGTGGTGCAGCGGCAATAATTTATGAATCTCCGTATGCAAAAATTACGCAGAATAAATTCAATATTCCAATAATTGGAATTAATAATCTAAAAATATATAAAGGAAAGATTGCAAATCGTTGGCATAATAATATTTCAAAAAAATTAAAAATTATTGGCATTACTGGCACAAATGGTAAAACCACTGTTGCAGCATTAATTCAATCTTGCTTACATTCTCTTGGTCATATATGTGGCTATATAGGCACTCTTGGCGTAGGTATTTATGATTATGATCATAGTGATTTAACTACTCCATCCAATTTTAAATTACATCAAGCAGTAGCTGATTTCTATCAAAAGGGAGTGAAATTTGTAGTGATAGAAGTCTCCTCTCATGCAATTGCTCAAGATCGAATAGCTGGTATTCATTTTGATGCCACAATGTTCACTAATTTAACGCAGGATCATCTAGATTATCATGGAGATATGAAAAACTATGGTGAAATAAAATCACGATTATTCACTGAAATAGAATCAAAGATTAAGATTATTAATTGCATCAATGATTTTGGAAAGAAGTTATTCAGTGAGATACAAGAGGATGTGATTCAAATTACGAATACTTTGGTACCAAATGAAGATAAAGGATTATTTCTCAATATTGAAAAAAGCTCAGCTCATGGTCTTGGGTATTCTGTTTCAATACAGAGCTCATGGGGTCATAAGAAATTTAATATTCCATTAATAGGTGCATTTAATGTAGAAAACACATCACAGGTAATTGCATTATTATTATCATATAACTTTAATTTTGAGGAAATTGTATCAGTTATAAAAATACTAACTCCTCCCAAAGGACGAATGCAGTTAGTCAACATAACTTCAAATAAAAAAATACCAAAAGTTTATGTTGATTTTGCACACACACCAGATGCATTAAAATTAGCATTAGTGGCTTTAAGAAGTCATTATGATACAAATATATGGTGTGTATTTGGTTGTGGTGGTGATCGAGATCAAGGAAAGAGAAAATTAATGGGCCACGTTGCAGAAAAATATTCAGATCATGTGGTAATAACAAGTGATAACCCTAGAAGTGAGAATTCAAAAAGTATAATTAATGACATTTTAGAAGGTATGAAAAAGGATGTTGAAATTTTTGAAGATAGGGCTGAGGCTATCCAGTATGCGATTCAATCTGCTTCATATCAGGATGTAATATTAATAGCTGGAAAAGGTCATGAGAGTTACCAATCGATTAATGGTAGTAAAATTACATTTGTTGATAACGACCATGCAGATAGAGCTCTAAAAAATCGGTTAAGCATAACTAATGATTAAATTATCCTTAAAGAATGCAACTAAGATAATTAATGGAAATTTAATTGGTGCAGATAAGATTTTTGATGGTGTTAGTACAGATTCTAGAAATATAGCAAAAGATCAATTATTTTTCGCATTAAAGGGATTAAATTTTAATGGTAATAAATTTAGTCAAGAAGCACTATCTAAACAAGCAGCTGCATGTGTAATTGATGAAAAAAAATTCCATACAACTGGAAATATACTTGTTAACGATGTAAGTGTGGCACTTGGAAAGCTAGCGTCAGCCTGGAAAGAGATTTTAAATACAAAAGTTATTGCCATTACTGGAAGTAATGGTAAGACTTCATTGAAAGAGATTGTAGCTAATTGCCTCTCAATTGATTCAAATATTTTAAGTACAGAAGGAAACTACAATAATCATATTGGCCTTCCATTAATGTTATTAAAATTAAACAAAGAGCATGAGTATGCTGTTCTTGAGATGGGCGCAAATAGACCAAATGAAATTGAGTATCTTGCTAGCTTAACCAATCCATATATTGCAATAATTAATAATGCTGGGCCAGCACATTTAGAAGGATTTATGAGTCTTGATGGTGTAGCAGAGGCGAAAGGTGAAATATTACAGGGTGATATACCACCAACATATGCAATCTTGAATCATGATGACAGATATTTTGGATTATGGAGTGAAATGGCTGTTCGCTCCAAAATAATAAGCTTTGGGTTAAATTCAAAAGCCACAATTTATGCTAAAGACTTGCAATTAAGCGATAACTATTCAACTTTTAAATTAGTGTTTCCAGAAACCACATTAGATATTACATTACCAATTCTTGGTAAACATAATATTATGAATGCTATTGCCGGTGCTGCTATTCTCTACGCTTTAAAAAAACCGATGGTTTTGATTAAAAATGGATTGGAAACAACTCAAACTATTCCAGGTAGATTGCAACTTATGAAAGGTTTGTATGGCCATTGTATTATTGATGATACATACAACGCTAATCCAACCAGTACAATTGCTGCAATCGAGTTACTTGGTAGGATGGATAAGATTAATTGTCTTGTTTTTGGAGATATGAAAGAGCTAGGAAATCAATCAAGATTAATGCATGAATCAATTGGTAGAACTGCTAAAGATGAAGGTATTGATATGTTAGTTGCAACGGGTGAAATGACTAAATATACAGTCAGCGAATTTGGTACTGGAGGACATTGGTTCGAATCCTCAGAAGAATTATTATGTCATTTACATGAATTAATCAGAGTGACATCAGATATGAATATATTAGTAAAGGGCTCGAGATCCATGCAAATGGAGAGAGTAATAAATGAAATAACCAGACAATGAAACTAAAAAGGGAAATTTGAAATGTTACTTTATTTAACTAATTACCTAAGTCAATTTGATTCGAGCTTTACTGTCTTTAATTACATAACCTTGAGAGCAGTATTGGGGGCGCTCACAGCATTAATTATTTCATTTTTGGTCGGTCCAAAATTAATAAATAAGTTAAATAATCGACAACTTAATCAACCAGTAAGGGATGATGGTCCAGAGACTCATCTAGTCAAGGTAGGAACACCCACTATGGGTGGTGCATTAATATTATTATCGATATCAATCAGTACTCTATTATGGTCTGATTTATCAAATATGTATGTGTGGATTATTTTATTTGTCACTATATCTTTTGGATTGATTGGTTATGTGGATGATTATCAAAAAATTATAAATAAAAATTCAGATGGAGTTTCTGCCTGGACAAAGATTTTCTGGCAAGCTTTTATAGCAATAATTGCTGCTTTTTGGCTTAATTCACTGGCGCTAGATAGTGGTGCAACTTCATTATTAATTCCTTATCTTAAAAATGTATTAATCCCATTGGGAATATTTCAAATATTTGTGACTTTTATTTTTATCGTGGGTTTTAGTAATGCTGTTAACTTGACAGACGGTTTGGATGGCTTGGCTATAATGCCAACTGTTCTTGTTGGTGGTGCTCTTGGTTTGTTTGCTTATGTTACTGGAAATTTTAATTTCTCATCTTATTTAGATATTCCTTATATTTCAGGCGCAGGAGAGATTTTTGTTTTCTGTGCAACATTATCTGGCGCTGGTTTAGGGTTCCTCTGGTTCAATACCTATCCTGCACAAGTATTTATGGGTGATATTGGTTCATTATCACTTGGAGCAGCATTAGGTATTATTGCAGTAATTATAAGGCAAGAAATAATTCTAATAATTATGGGTGGTATATTTGTAGTTGAGACATTGTCAGTAATTATTCAAGTTACTTCATATAAACTAACTGGTCGAAGAGTATTCAGAATGGCTCCATTGCATCATCATTATGAACTTAAAGGTTGGCAAGAACCAAAAATCATAGTTCGCTTCTGGATAATCACTGTGATTCTTGTTTTAATCGGACTAGCCAGCTTGAAAATTAGATAAAAAATGAATAGTACTAAGATTTCATCTAATGCTAAACCCAACTATATGGTTTTTGGATTGGGAGAAACAGGGTTATCGATAGCGAGGTATTTTAAAAATAGCAGTATCGATGCAATTTATTTCGATACAAGAATTAGTCCTCCTAAAATAAAAGAATTAAAAGAAAATATTCCAGATTCTAGAATTTTCCTGGGAGATTATTCTCAATTATCTCTTACAGATATCGATAGATTAATAGTTTCTCCAGGTTTAAATGATAATGAGCCATTAATCCAAGATGCTAAAAAATTAGGAATTGAGATCATTTCTGATATTGATATTTTTGTGGAAAATACAAATCGAGATTATGTAGTAATAACTGGCTCAAATGGAAAAAGTACTGTTACTGAACTTGTGTTACTTATGTGCAAGAAAGCTAAAATTAGAGCTGCTGCTGGAGCTAATTTAGGCAAACCAGCATTAGATTTATTAAGTAATGAAATTGATATTTATCTTCTTGAGCTTTCTAGTTTTCACTTAGCTCGTTGCCATCACCTACCAGCAAAAGTAGCCGCTTTACTGAATATATCTAATGATCATATTGACTGGCATGGTTCTGAAGAAAATTATCATCAAGCAAAATACCGAATATATAGGGAAGCAATTTCATCTGTCTATAACAGGAATAATTCAAAATCTTTAGATTATATTGGTGACAGGTTAAATTTGAGTTTTGGTATGGATCAGGGTAAGCAGGATCATTTTGGGACCCTGAATTATGATGGAATTACATTCTTAGCAAAAGGTACTCAGAGGCTTTTACCTTTGCAAGATATAAAAATATCTGGCTCACATAATATCGAAAATATCTTAGCAGCTATGTCTATAGGGACACTAATAGGTATTCCAATAGAATCTATGATTAGAGCGGTAAAAGAATTCAGGGGTTTACCTCATCGTATGCAATTGATTGCTTCGATAAATGGCGTTCGATATATTAATGATTCTAAAGGAACAAATGTAGGTGCGTCTATTGCATCTGTCAACTCAATAAAAGGATCTTTAATTTTAATAGCGGGTGGTCAAGGAAAAGGTGGTGAATTCAAGTTTTTTGCGGACTCTGTCCATAAGAATTTGAAGGAGATTGTTCTTTTTGGTGAAGATTCTCAATTAATAGCGAATGAGTTTGATCTTCTAATGCCTACCACTATTGTTAATAATCTCGATGAAGCTGTTAATTTTGCTACAGCAAATAGTAATGAAGGGGATACAGTTCTTCTTTCACCAGCTTGTGCAAGTTTCGATCAATTTGATAGCTATATTCATCGTGGTGATGAGTTTTGTCGAATTGTCAGAGAGTTGGAATGATGTCTATTCAAAAGTATCTAGGATCAATACAAAAGATTTCAATCAATGATTTGAAAATTGATTCAGTATTATTATTATCAATTTTAATATTAATTATGACAGGATTGATTATTTTATCTTCAGCATCATCTGCTATCTCTGAAAATAACTTTGGTACACCTTTTCATTATCTCAACAGGCAACTTATAGCTATTTCTATAGGCTCCTTCTTTGCTCTGATTTGCCTGTATATTCCAATTTTTTATTGGGAAAAAATGGGTCCATTTTTATTAATAATTGGCTTATTATTATTACTTCTTGTTCTATTACCAGGTTTTGGTCACACAGTTAACGGATCCACAAGATGGTTGAAAATGGGAATTATGAATGTGCAGGTATCAGATCCAGCTCGGCTTTGTATTATGATATATGTAGCTGGGTATTTAGTTAGAAGAAATAGACAATTAAGAGAGGGTTTTGTGGGCTTTCTTCGCCCCATGATAGTACTGGGATTGGCCTCACTATTGCTGTTACTCGAGACTGATTTTGGTGCAACAGCAGTTTTATTAGTGACAGTTCTTTCAATGTTACTAGTTGCTGGAGCAAGAATTAGAGATTTTCTTTTGTTTCTAATAGCTACTGCTTCGATGCTGGGACTTCTAGTTATGCAATTTCCTTCTCGGATGAGAAGATTCACTGGCTTCCTAGACCCATGGGATGAGAATGTGGTCTATAATGCTGGCTATCAGCTAACACAATCACTAATAGCTATTGGTCGAGGTGAATGGCTTGGTGTGGGCTTGGGTAATAGTGTTCAGAAATTATTTTATTTACCAGAAGCACATACAGATTTTATTTTTGCTGTTTTTTCTGAAGAGTTCGGATTGCTAGGCTCAATCTTTTTGATATTATTATTTACTACTCTAATATGGAGAATATTTAGGCTGGCAATTAAATCAGCAAAAGTCGACCATTTTTTTGAAGCGTACTTTTGTATAGGTGTTGGTTCTTGGCTAGGTTTTCAAGTTGCAATTAATCTTGGTGTAAATATGGGCCTATTGCCTACGAAAGGCCTTACTCTACCTCTGATCAGCTATGGAAGAAGTAGTATAATTATGACTTTAGTGACATTGGGTATTCTGTTGAGAATTTATCATGAGTTAGATTCAGGGTATGTTTCAAAATATAAAAGAAAGGTTCGAAAAAAATTATTATGAGGCAACCTAAAATATTAATTATGGCAGGTGGTACGGGAGGACATGTTTTTCCTGGCCTTGCAATTGCAAAAGATCTTCAAGAAAGTAAATGTAAAGTTGTTTGGCTTGGAACAAAACTTGGGATAGAGTCAAGACTAGTTGAAGAAGCTGGAATTGAAATAGAATATATAAATGTAGGAGGTCTTCGAGGAAAGAGTTTTAGAGCTTTTATGCATTCAGTAGGAAAGTTGATATTAGCCTTTTTTCAATCCTTTGTAATCATTCTAAAGCATCGTCCTGATGTTGTTCTTGGTATGGGTGGTTATGTAACTGGCCCGGGTGCGATTATGGCATTTTTAATGAGGTGCCCTTTGATTATTCATGAGCAAAATGCTATTGCGGGTGGGACAAATAAACTGTTAAGTAAAATTGCATCATTAGTGATTGAAGCTTTTCCAGGTAGTTTTCCTGCTCATAAAAATCTTAGAACACTCGGAAATCCTGTCCGAGAAGATATTCTCTCTATTCTCCCACCTGAAGTTAGATTAAAAGATAGAGATGGTCCAATTAAAATATTAGTGATAGGAGGTAGCCAAGGTTCATTAATTTTAAATAAAACCCTGCCTAAGGCATTTAAGCATCTTGCATCTTCAGTCAAATTGGAAGTACTTCATCAAGCTGGCAAAAAAACTCTTCAAAATGCCCAGGAGGCATATGATGGAGTTCCTGTAGGCTTATATTTAGTTGAATTTATCGATGACATGGCTGATGCTTATGTATGGGCTGATATGGTAATATGTAGATCTGGCGCAATGACCGTCACAGAATTGACGACGATAGGGATGCCAGCTATTTTGATACCATTTTCTTTGGCAATTGATGACCATCAAACTGCTAATGCAAAGATTATGAAAGAAATTGGTGCCGCAGAAATAGTGAATGAAAATGAATTGGAAAGTGGTAAATTAACTCTAGTACTCCGAGATTGGGTGCAAGATAGGAGCAATCTAAAAAGAAGAGCCTGCCTCGCTAGATCAATTGCTAAACCCAATGCAACAAAGGATATTGTTAAATCATGTTTGAATTATGTGAGTAGTTATGATTAAGCGAAATCGAAGATTAAAGCGAGTGCATTTCATAGGTATTGGTGGTTCAGGAATGTCAGGAATTGCCGAAGTAATGCTTGGACTTGGATATTACATCCAGGGTTCTGATCTAAATGATAGCCAGCAAATTAGTAGATTAAGGGCGCAAGGAGCGAAAATATTCATTGGACATTCTAAAGAAAATATAAATGATGCAGATGCAGTGGTTGTTTCAAGTGCAATAGACAATGAAAATTGTGAAGTATCTGAAGCTTATAAGTTGATGCTTCCAGTTGTTGCGCGTGCTGAGATGCTTGCTGAACTAATGCGTTTTTGCTATTCCATCGCAGTAGCAGGAACGCATGGAAAAACAACAACAACAAGCCTTATAGCAAGTTTATTGGCTGAAGGTGGGTTAGATCCAACTTATATAATTGGAGGTCGATTAAAAAGTTCAAATTCAAATGCAAAACTTGGATTAAGTGAATATTTAGTTGCCGAGGCTGATGAGAGCGACGCTTCATTTGTTCATTTAAAGCCAATGATATCTGTTGTCACTAATATTGATCTTGATCATATGTCGACATATAACAATGATATTAATAAATTAAATCAGGGGTTTTTAAATTTTCTCCATAATCTCCCATTTTATGGGCTTGCAATTGTATGCACTGATGATCCAGGAGTGCGGAAGATCCTTCCAAAAATTGGAAGATCATATGTAAGCTATGGTTTTTCTAAGGATGCTGATATAACTGCTTCAAATATTAAATTTTTAAATAAAAAAACGCGATTTGAAGTTACAAGAAAAAACCAAAAAAATAAATTAAAAATTAAAATAAACTTACCTGGTAAACATAATATTTTGAATGCACTTGCAGCCATAGCGGTTGCTTCAGAGCTAGATGTAGAAGATACAAAAATAGAAAATGCATTTGCAAGTTTTGCTGGAATAGATCGCCGTTTCCAGGTTATAAATAGAGTAAATTGTTGTGATGGAAGTTTCACGTTGATTGATGATTATGGCCATCATCCATCAGAAATAAAAGCTACGATTGACGCAGTTAAATTGAGTTGGCCTGATAAAAAAATAACACTAGTTTTTCAACCACATCGTTTCAGCCGAACAAGGGACTTATTTGATGATTTTATTGATGCTTTATCGATAGTTGATCATGCATTAATTGCTGAAATTTATCCAGCAGGAGAAAAGCCAATTGATAAAATAAACAGTAAAAATATTGTTAGTAGTTTAAAAGATAAAACAAATAAACCTATACAATATCTATCATCTCTAGGTGATGCCGTTCCTATTTTATACGAATTAATGAAAAATGATGAGGTACTCTTAGTAATGGGTGCTGGTGATGTTGGAAAATTCGCTGCTGAGCTACCAAGAGAATTAGCTATTATAAAATAAAATTTAAGGTAAATAATATTGCTTGAAATTATTGACTCAATTCGAGGTGAATTAATTTTTTCTGAACCTTTGAGAAAACATACTTCTTTGCGTGTTGGTGGTGAAGCTGAGTATTTTTTTAAGCCTGTGGATATCGATGATCTTAAATTATTCTTATCAAAAATTGAAATTGATATACCAATTTTTTGGCTGGGAAGAGGAAGTAATTTACTAGTGAGAGATGGTGGTTTAAGAGGTATCGTTATCTCAGCATCAAAATTACTTAAAGAGATAGTAAAACTTAATGATAATTATATTGAAGTAGGCGCTAATATCCCATGCACGACATTAGCGAAGAAATGTATTAGGTGGAACATGGGGCCTTCAGAATTTTTTTCTGGAATACCTGGATCTTTAGGTGGTGCACTTGCAATGAATGCAGGTGCTTATGGATACGAGACATGGGAAAGAGTCGTAAGTGTTAAAACCATAGATCGAATTGGTAATATTCATGTACGTAGTCCAAAAGATTATTTGATTGGGTATCGACAGGTTAAAGGCCCAATTGATGAGTGGTTTTTGAGTGCGAAATTGGTATTTGATTCAAATGATATACCATCAATTGAGAAACAAAAAAAAATGTTGATGCACAGAAAAAATACTCAACCATTAGGTCAGCCAAGTTGTGGCTCGGTATTTCGTAATCCGCCCAATAATTTCGCAGCAAAATTGATTGAAGAATCTAATTTGAAGGGCTATAGAATTGGAGGAGCGGCAATCTCAAAAAAACATGCAAATTTTATAATTACAGATCAAACTGCCATTTCGAAAGATGTAGAGACGCTCATAAATCATACGAAAGAAATTGTAAAAAAAATTCACAACATAGATTTACAGTGTGAAGTCAAAATAGTTGGCGATCACAAAAACTATGTAGATTAAATGTTGATGAATAGAAAAATCAAAAATCCAAGTGAATTCGGCAAGGTCCTCGTGATACTAGGAGGCCATTCTAACGAGCGTGAGATTTCTTTAGAGAGTGGAAGAGCTGTTATTGATGCTTTACAATTTCTTGGAGTGGATACTTACGAGTGGGATCCTGCAATCACATCACTTCATGAAATCTTAAAATTCAAATTTGATCGAGCATTTATTGTTTTGCATGGACGAGGTGGAGAAGACGGAAGAATTCAAGCAATTTTAGAGTTTTTAAATATACCATACACAGGATCGGGCGTTACCTCATCTGCCATTGCTATGAATAAAGCAACTTCAAAGAAAATTTTCCAAGCGAACAATATTCCTACTCCACAAGCAAAAATTATACATTCTTTGGCCGATGCTATTCAATCATCAAAAGATTTAAATATGCCTATAGTGTTAAAGCCAATAGCAGAGGGTTCTAGTATAGGAATGACTATTGTCACGGACATAAAAGACCTTGATAGCGCTGCTGAATTAGCATTAAGTTTTAATGGCATAGCATTGGCTGAAGAATGCATTATTGGAGATGAGGTAACAGTAACGATTTTGAATGGTGAAGCACTCCCAAGTATATTAATAAGTACACCTAATATTTTTTATGACTATCATGCAAAATACCAATCTAAGGATACCCAATATATTTGCCCAAGTTCAAATGATTCTAATCTGGAGAAAGTCTATTCTGAAATTGCTCTTAATGCATTTCGAGCAATTGGATGCAGTGGTTGGGGAAGAGTTGATTTTATGAGTGACTGTAATGAACCACCAAAAGTTTTGGAAATTAATACAGTTCCTGGGATGACAGAGAAGAGTCTAGTACCGATGGCTGCTGAAAATTATGGTTTAAATTTTTACGATTTGTGCTGGCAAATTTTAGAAACCAGTATAAAGATTGATTGAGAGTTACGTTAATGTCCCGCAGTCAAGCAAAAAAGAAAAAATTAGAACAGAAGGAAGATAATTTTTGGCTACAAGCCACAAAAAAGAATTTTTTTAGAATAGCTGTTTCTATAGTATTTTTGGTAATGGGATATCAATTCTTTGTCATTATATTGAATCAGCCAATAGCTTCAATTTCACTTGAAGGGTCATTTCAAAAGGTTAAGTCAAATCAAGTTGAAGGAGCTATAAAACATCATTTAAATATAGGTTTTTTAAGCTTAAATATTTCTGAAATTCAGAATGATATTCTAAAAATTGAATGGGTAGATAGTGTAAAAATTGCCAAAAGATGGCCAAATAAATTAGAAATAAGTATATTTGAGCATACGCCTGTTGCTAGATGGGGAGAGCATGGTTTGCTCAATGATAAGGGTGAGTTATTTATCGAGATTGATAATCAAAATCACATCCCTGATCTGGCTTATCTATCTGGCCCAAATGGAACTTCTTTGGAAGTTGCCCAAAGATATTTCATTTTACGTGATCAATTAATTCCACTAGGAATGAATGTAAAAAAAGTATCAATGAGCTCAAGGGGTGCTTTGGCAATAATACTATATAATGGAATTGAGATAAATTTTGGCAGGGAAAATCTAGATCAGAGAATTAATTTATTCATAGATATATCAAAAAATGTTATTTCTCAAAAGCCAGATGACATAGAATCTGTAGATATGAGATATGATAAAGGTTTTACTATATTATGGAAAAATACACCATTGGATAGCTAATCAGAAAAAGGATTATAGTGAGCAAGAGAGGCGAAAAGAATCTAATTGTTGGTCTTGATATAGGGACTTCCAAAGTTGTCGCAATCGTTGGTGAGATCAACGAGATGGATGAAATTGAAGTAGTTGGAATTGGTATGCACCCTTCAAGGGGCCTGAAAAAAGGGGTTGTTGTAAATATTGAGTCTACTGTTCAATCAATTCAAAAAGCAATAGAAGAAGCGGAATTAATGGCTGGTTGTGATATCCATTCAGTTTATGCTGGTATTGCAGGGAGCCACATAAGAAGTTTGAATTCACATGGGATAGTTGCAATACAAGAAAAAGAAGTGAGCTTGAATGATGTGGATCGAGTTATTGATGCTGCAAGAGCGGTTGCAATTCCTGCAGATCAAAAAATACTGCATATATTACCTCAAGAATTCTTAATAGACAGTCAGGAGGGTATTCTTGACCCAATAGGAATGTCAGGAATTCGAATGGAAGCAAAAGTTCATATGGTGACTGGCGCAGAAAGTGCCTCACAAAATATAACAAAATGCATACAAAAATGTGGCTTAGAAGTTGATGATATTGTTCTTGAGCAGTTAGCTTCAAGCTATGCTGTTCTAACTGAAGACGAGAAAGAACTGGGTTCTTGTTTGGTAGATATTGGAGGAGGAACTACAGATATTGCAGTCTTTCAGGGAGGAGCTATCCAGCATACAGCAGTTATTCCAATCGCTGGAGATCAAGTCACTAACGACATAGCAGTATCGATGAGAACACCTACTCAATATGCGGAAGATATTAAAATTAAATATGCGTGTGCACTATCACAATTAGCTAACCCAGATGAGACAATTGAGGTACCAAGTGTTGGCGATAGACCGCCAAGGAGACTCGCGAGACAGACTCTTGCTGAGATAGTGGAGCCAAGATTTGAGGAGTTATTTAGTTTAATAAGAAATGAATTGAGAAGAAGTGGCTTTGAGGAGTCTATACCAGCAGGTATAGTCATTACTGGTGGAAGCGCAAAAATGGAGGGTGCAGTGGAACTCGCTGAAGAAGTATTTCATGTTCCTGTTAGATTAGGTTCCCCTCAATACATTGAAGGCTTAGCTGATGTTGTTAGAAATCCAATCCATGCTACGGGCGTTGGGTTACTAATTTATGGGCGAGATTCCATGGATAAAAGAAACTACAATAAGATCTCCATAAAAAATAGTGTTTCCAATAAGATGGACCAAGTAAAAGATTGGTTTCAAAAACAGTTTTAATTAAGTAAATTTTTGTATATTTTTAATCAACTGATATAATTATATTGTTGTTTTATGTAGGTTATCTAGATAAGGAAATATTACATGTTTCAACAAAGAACTATCAAAACGACAATTCGAGCAACTGGAGTTGGCCTGCATACTGGTAAAAAGGTATACATGACATTAAGGCCAAGTGCTGTTAACACAGGCATAACATTCAGAAGAGTTGATATTGAAAAAGCTCAAGATATCCCAGCTAATGCAGAGCTTGTGGGAGAGACCACACTTGGAACAACTCTTATAAAAAATAATGTAAAAGTAGCTACTGTTGAACATCTGATGTCTGCATTTGCAGGCCTTGGTATTGATAATATTATTGTTGAGCTTTCTGCACCTGAGGTTCCAATTATGGATGGAAGCGCAGGACCTTTTGTTTTTTTGATTCAATCGGCAGGTATTGAGGAACAGAGTGCGGCAAAGAAGTTTATTAAAATTAAGAAAAAAATTAGAATCAAAGAAGATGATAAATGGGCTGAACTATCCCCATTTAATGGGTTTAAGGTCGATTTTGAGATAGGTTTTAATCATCCTATTTTCAATAAAATTGAACAAAAAGCTTCCCTAGATTTTTCATCAACCTCGTTTGTAAAAGAGGTAAGTAGAGCAAGAACATTCGGTTTTCTAAGAGATATTGAAAAGTTGCGTGAGAATAATTTGACTCTTGGTGGAAGTATGGATAATGCCATTGTTTTGGATGATTTTAGAATTCTTAATGAGGATGGCTTACGTTATTCGAATGAATTTGTGATCCATAAGATTCTCGATGCAATTGGTGATACTTACTTACTTGGCCATAGTTTAATTGGAAAATACTCAGCAAAGAAATCTGGTCATTGTCTTAATAATAAATTGATGAGAGCACTTCTCGCGGATAAAAGTGCGTGGGAGGAGGTTTCTTTTGATAATGAAAAATCTGCACCAATTTCCTACCTAACACCAGCTTATAATTAGAGGTTAATTTTTTTATTATCTGGCTAGAATCTTTATTTCACAACTTGTCACTTGAGGAAATTTTTCTCTTGCTTTCTTCAAGAATAATTGATTTTGGTAACGAAACTTTGATGCCCATGCATTTGAATTACATAAAATAATTAATTTCCCTGAGTCTCTAATATTGCAGGCTACAAGATATTGTGCAGCTTCATTATCGATAGTTTTTTTTAATGCAAAGCATAATTCTTCCATATTTTTAGCTCGTTGAACGATATCATCTAGGTTATTATGTGAGTTAGAGCTCAAGATTTTTTGTAATTTATTAAATGACATTTCAGGCTTAATTATTTTATGCTTTGATTTCAGGTATTTTTTACAATTTCATTTATAATATCTTTTGAAGTTTAAATTACAAGAAGAACATAAGACTCAAAATTAAAAAATAAATTCTATTCATAGGATATTGCGTGGCAAATATATTAACTAATTTATTCGGCAGTCGAAATCAAAGACTTTTAAAGCGTTTATCAAAAAAAGTAAGTGCTATAAACAAGTTAGAGCTAGAGATTCAATCTTTATCTGATGAAGCTCTTAAATCCAAGACTAAAGAGTTCAGAAAAAGATTAAGTAAAAATGAATCCCTAGATGATCTTTTGATAGAGGCATTTGCTGTTGTCAGAGAAGTCTCGCAAAGAACATTAAATATGAGACCTTTTGATGTCCAATTGATTGGAGGTATGGTGCTCCATCAAGGAGATATTGCTGAAATGAGGACTGGTGAAGGTAAAACATTAGTTGCCACACTGCCAGCTTATCTTAATGCTTTGACTGAAAAAGGTGTTCATGTAATTACAGTAAATGAGTATCTTGCCAAGCGAGATGCTGATTGGATGAGACCTATATATGAGTTTCTAGATTTGACCGTTAGTGTGACAGCAAGTGATCAATCTCATGAAGAGAAAAAAGCTGCTTATTCTGCTGATATAACTTACACCACAAATAATGAACTTGGATTTGATTATCTTCGTGATAATTTAGCTTTCTCAATTGAAGATAAGGTGCAAAAAGAACTTAATTTTGCAATTGTTGATGAGGTTGACTCGATATTAATAGATGAGGCTCGCACTCCATTAATCATCTCTGGTCCTGTTGAGGAAAATACAGATCTTTATCAAAAGATAAATAAATTGATACCAAAATTATCCCTTCAAGATGAAGATGATGATAATGGTGATTACTCAAAAGATGAAAAAACTAAACAAGTTTATATTTCGGAATCAGGTCATCAGCATGTAGAAGAATTAATGATAAAGTCTGGTCTTTTGAATGAAAATGAGAGCCTTTATGACGCAGGTAATATAAGACTATTACATCATTTGAATGCTGCTCTAAGAGCTCATGTTATGTTTAATAAAGATGTTGACTATATTATCAAGGACGGTGAAATAGTTATTGTAGATGAGTTTACAGGGCGAACTATGCCCGGAAGAAGATGGTCAGATGGCCTTCATCAAGCTGTTGAAGCAAAAGAGAATGTTGCTGTTAAGCAGGAAAATCAGACTGTTGCTTCTATCACTTTTCAAAATTATTTTCGTTTATATAACAATTTATCAGGAATGACTGGAACAGCTGATACTGAAGCCTATGAGTTTCAATCTATCTATGGTCTTGAAGTTATTGTAATACCAACGCATAAAGATATGATTCGCAATGATCAGCCTGATAAAGTTTACCTAACTGAAGAAGGTAAATTTAATGCAATAATCGAAGATATAATTGATTGTAGAGAGAGAAATCAACCAGCTTTGGTTGGAACTACATCAATAGAGACCTCAGAATTATTATCATCAATATTAAATAAAAAAAATATTAAGCACGAAGTTCTCAATGCAAAGCAACATGAGAGAGAAGCTATAGTTGTTCAACAAGCAGGACGTCCTGGAGCTATTACAATTGCAACGAATATGGCTGGTCGCGGAACAGATATAGTTTTAGGTGGAAATTTAGCAGCTGAACTAGAAGAGCATCAAGAAGATATCAATACAATTACCAATGATTGGAAAAAGAGACAAGCGCAGGTAATTGATGCAGGTGGACTGCATATTATTGGTACAGAAAGACACGAGTCAAGACGAATTGATAATCAGTTGCGTGGAAGATCAGGTAGACAAGGAGATCCTGGCTCAAGTCGGTTTTATTTATCAATGGAAGATAATTTAATGCGGATATTTGGTGATCCAGATAGAACAAAATCTCTCCTTTCGCGAGCTGGTATGAAGGATAGTGAAGCGATTGAGAGTAAGCTCTTGAGTCGCCAGATTGAAAAAGCTCAGAGAAAAGTAGAGTCACATAACTTTGATATAAGGAAAAATCTTCTTGAATATGATGATGTGTCGAATGATCAGAGAAAGGTTGTTTATCATCAAAGAAATGAATTGATGAGTGCTGAAGAGATACAGGAATCGATTATTGCGATCAGAGAGGAAGTGATCGAGCTTACTGTAGATAAATATATTCATGAGGATAGTCATGAGGAAAATTGGGATATAGAAGGGTTAATGCGAGCTTTAGAGAAGGAATTTCTCTTACCTTTGAAAATATCTCAATGGGTCAAAGATGAGCCAAAATTAAATGTAGCTATGATAAGTGAGAGATGTGTCGACAAGATGCAAGCCGCAAGTCAAGAAAAAGAAGATACTGTCGGCTCTAATTTGATGAGGATGGTTGAAAAAGAGATTATGTTAAAGCAGCTTGATCTCCACTGGAAAGAGCATCTAGCGGGAATGGATTATTTGCGGCAAGGTATTGGACTCAGAGGTTACGCACAAAAAAATCCAAAACAAGAATACAAACGAGAAGCTTTTTTAATGTTTGGAGAAATGTTAGATCAAGTTAAATTTGATGCAGTAAGCATGCTATCTAGGATAAGAATTCAAAGTGAGCAAGATGTTGAAAGAATGGAAGCACAAAGACGGGCTGAACAATCTATTGCATTTAATCAAACTGATTCAATAAAGACTCCCACTCTAGGCTCAACAGGAAATCAACAACAAAAAAATACCTCTACTTTTGTTCGCTCAGATAAAAAAGTAGGCAGAAATGATCCTTGCCCTTGCGGCTCTGGAAAAAAATATAAGCAATGTTGTGGAAAGTTAAATTAAGGTTCTAATTTGGGTACTATAGAAGTGGCTGCAGGTATTTTGATTGATAAAAAGAATCAAATTCTGCTTGCTCAACGATCAAAAGATAAGCCTTTTCCCCTTCAATGGGAATTTCCTGGTGGAAAGTTATTCAAAAATGAAACATCAAGGCATGCTTTGAAGCGAGAGTTAAAGGAAGAGCTTGATATTATAATTCAGAATCCAAAGTTTCTAATTCACATTGAGCATGATTATGAACTGCTTAAAGTTAAAATTGATTTTTTTGTAGTTTATTCTTGGCTTGGTCATGTAAGAAATAATGAAAATCAAATTTTAAAATGGTGTATCTATGATTGCTTGTCTAGTATGAATCTTTTGGAGGCAGATCTAACAGTTGCTGAGAAAATAAAAGATTTTATAAATAAACCTATACAAATTAACAGATAGATATTTTAAATGAGATATCATCATGAGTTTGAATAGCTCGCTGATTAATATCGCACCACTCTAAAAACCTTACTGTGAAACGATGCTGGTTTCCGCTTATTTCAGGAAAGAGATAGCTTTCTTTTGGGAGCGTTACTCTTACCAATTGATCATGAGAATATGGTGGCATTTTATGTTGATACATTCCATTTATTGCTGATTTTTCCATTGGAGCAGTACTTTCACGAATTAGCCACAATAGTTCAATTACTGCATCACAAACAGTTTTGATCATTTTAAGCCACAAACTAAAGTCTTGCTTTCTTCTCTCATGAGATTGTCGCAACCAATGACTAAACTCTGGAAGATCAAACTCACATGTTCCCCCTGGAATAGTGCTTCGATGCTTGATTGCACTGAGAAACTCATTATCTCTCAATGGTTGGATAAAATTTGTTCCAATGGCTCGTAACCCATCTCTCCTTGCGGTTAAATTCTCAACCATTACTTCTAATCTTCGAGGGTCAACTGTAGGCTGGCTATGATAACTGGTTAATATTCCAATATGACGATCAAGTTCCTTATGGACATCACTTCTAATATCACCTCTTGTTAGAATTGCCATCATTTCCAGCAGACTTGAAATGGCAGCCCTTGACGACCAATCAGTATTGATATCAATAAAATAATTGTATTGTTGATAGAGAAATTCAAGGCGTAAAAAAGTTCGCATCCTTTCACTGAGAGGTAATTCATATTCAGGAGATCTTCTTGAAAATAGATCATTATGGGTTTTTTTATTAATCATTTTTTAATTGTATTTAAAAAATCCAAATATTATCTTATCTATATTTTTAGTTGAATGAAATGGTTATTAAATCATAAAGATTGACATTTTATGACTTTTTTTTAACTTGTCTTAAATATTTTTCATGTATTTTTTGTACTTGAGGTATTATTTTTTCAAAGACTGAATTATTTTCAATAACATCGTGCGCGATTGAAAGTCTTTCATTTCTACTTGACTGAGAGGCAATAATTTTCTCTGCAAGATCAAGTGTTATGCCATCTCTTCGCATGATTCTAGTTAATTGAGTATTTACATCACAGTCAACCAATAGAATCCGATCAACTTGATTTTGCAGCGGTGAAGTTGTCAATAAAGGTATCACCACAAGTTGATATGGACCTGATGCAGTCGAGAGTTTTTGTTTGACTTCTTCCTGTATTATAGGATGCATGATTGATTCAAGCAGTATTCGTTTATCAGGGTTATTAAAAATTAGGTTACGCATATAAACCCGGTTTAATTGCTTTGTTTTTGTTAAAATTTTATTGCCAAATGCAGTTATAATCTCATTCAATATTTTACTTCCTGGCGTTACTATAGTTTGTGCAATATGATCGGTATCAATAACTTCAATACCTAGTTTTACGAAAATATTACTGACTTCGGTTTTGCCAGAGGCGATTCCACCCGTAAGAGCAACATGAAAACTGGAGTATTCATTTTTTATTTTATTACTCATTTATTTAGTATATAGGATAAATAGATGCTATTGATGACCCGTAAAAAAAAGAAATCCATCCTGCTGTAGCTAAGAATGGACCAAATGGAATAGGTGTATCTTTATCTAATTTTCTCTTGTATATGACTAAAAGACCAAAAATAAGGCCAGCAATAGAAGCTATAAATATAGTAATGGGTATGAATTGCCAGCCATGCCATGCTCCTAAGCCAGCTAAAAGTTTAAAATCACCGTAACCTAACCCTTCTTTTTTGGTTAATAATTTATGAATTTGATAGATGCTCCATAAAATTAAATAACCAAAAAGAATACCGAGAATACTTGAGCTTATGTTAGGAAAATTACCTGTTAACTCATAATACTTTCCAATAATACTAAAAGATAACCCTATGAATATAAGACTGAATGAGAGTGAATCTGGAATAAATTTATGATTTATATCAATAAAGCTTATCGTAATTAACAGCCAAAGGAATAATAATGCGCCTAATAGTTCAATATTTAAACCAAAGTACATCCAGCAATGGATTGAAAGGATGGCTGTGATGCTCTCAATAATTGGATATTGTATAGATATAGAGCTCTTACAATAACTACATTTTCCTTTTAGGAATAAATAACTAATTATTGGGATATTATGCTGCCATCGGACGGTTTCGAAGCAATTTCTACATTGAGATCTTGGCCAAAAAAGATTTAATCTTTTTTTATTATCTGGATCAGCATGCATCAAAGGTATTCTATAAATAAATACATTCAAGAGACTTCCAATTATTAGTCCACTCAAAAGAAATAATGCGGTAAATATGACGTCTAGTTCCTGCGTTAACATTTTATAGTTGAGTGTTTCGAGACTTAATGAGATTTACTTTAATTCTCTATAACTAGAGTGTTTGAGCGATTAGTATAGTCTTTGTAGGCCGGCACAGCTATGGATATCATTATTATAGTAATAATAATGACAACAAGTAACTCTATTAGTGTGAATCCATTATTTAGTTTTTTCATCATATCAAACGAAAGTTTCTTTTAAAGTCAACATAAGTGAGCTTATTATGAACTAGAGGGAAGCTCAAGGTTGTATAATATTATTTATAGTAGTTTCAATTATGATTGTGTTATGAAAGAATCCTATTTTGATGAAATAGTTACTCAATTTATCCATCCAATTATATTTAGTTATTAGGTGAACATAATCAATGAACTTACATGAATATCAAGCTAAACAGTTGTTTATCAAATATGATATACCAACACCAATAGGATTTACTGCTAAAACACGTGATGAGGCAAAAAATGCTGCCGAAAAGATCGGAGGTTCATTATGGGTTGTAAAAGCACAAGCACATACTGGTGGAAGAGGAAAAGCCGGTGGAGTTAAGATTGCTAAAAGCATTAGTGAGGTTCAAGATTTTACTGAAGAAATGATGGGAATGACTTTGATTACTCATCAAACTGGATCATCTGGCTTGCCTGTAAATATAGTTTATATTGAGCCTGGATCGGACATAGATAGAGAAATTTACCTAAGTATTTTATTGGATCGAGAGGAAGAAAAAATATCATTTATTGCCTCTGCTGCTGGTGGAATGAATATTGAGGAAGTTGCAGAAAAAGAACCTGAAAAAATATTCAAGATCTCTATTTCTTCAGCCTCTGGTCTTATGGATTTTCAGATAAGGCAATTAGCATTTGGTATTGGACTTTATGGAGATCAATTAAAACAGTTCGCACTAATTGCGAATAGAATATATGCGCTTTTTTTAGACAGCGATGCGAGTTTAATTGAGGTTAATCCGTTGATTGTCTCCAAGGCCGGTGAGGTAATAGCATTAGATGCAAAAATTAATATTGATTCAAATGCTATATATAGACAAAAAGAAATAATAAAACTTAGAGATTCTTCACAAGAAGATGCTAAGGAAAATGAAGCTGCTGAGGAAGGTCTTAATTATGTTTCATTAGATGGCAATATAGCTTGTATGGTTAATGGAGCAGGTCTAGCAATGGCAACGATGGATCTCATTAAGTTACATGGTGGTGAACCAGCAAATTTTTTGGATGTTGGTGGAGGAGCAACAAGTGACCGTGTTGCTTTTGCGTTCAAGTTAATTTTATCAAATACAAATGTTCGAGCAATTTTGGTCAATATTTTTGGTGGTATTGTCAGATGTGATCTTATTGCTCAGGGAGTTATCAGTGCAATAAAAGAGGTCGGTGTAAGTGTTCCAGTTATTGTTCGCCTTGAAGGAACCAATGTTAAAAAAGGAAGGGCATTGTTAAAGGACAGTGGATTAGAAGTTATTACAGCATCTGATTTGACTGATGCGGCGAAAAAAGCAGTAGCTGTGGCGGTGAAATCATGAGTATTTTGATCAACAAAAACAGCAAAATTATCTGTCAAGGAATTACAGGTAGACAAGGTTCTTTTCATACTGAGCAATGTATTGAATATGGCACAAAAATTGTTGGTGGCGTGACACCAGGATCGAAGAGAGACTCACATCTGGGTGTTCCAGTATTTGACACTGCAAAGGAAGCGGTTCGTTCAACTCAAGCTAACGTGAGTATGATATATGTTCCTGCACCTTTTGCTGCTGATGCAATTATTGAAGCTGCAGATGCAGGTATAGAGCTTGTTGTTTGTATAACAGAGGGTATTCCAGTTTCTGATATGGTGAAAGTCAAAGCAACACTGAAAAGTTATGACTGTTTGCTGGTTGGTCCAAATTGTCCAGGCATCATAACTCCAGATGAGTGCAAAATAGGGATTATGCCTGGTATTATTCATCAAAAAGGGAAAATTGGGGTAATTTCTCGTTCGGGAACTTTGACTTATGAAGCGGTTTATCAAACAACTCAGAATGGTCTTGGGCAGACAACTTGTGTTGGTATTGGTGGTGACCCAGTTAGAGGAATGAATTTTATTGACTGTTTGGAACTTTTTCAAGCTGATCCTAAAACTGAAGGAATTGTGATGGTTGGAGAAATCGGTGGCACAGATGAAGAAGCTGCTGCTGATTTTATAAAAAGTGAGATTTCAAAACCAGTTGTGGCATATATTGCAGGTATTACTGCGCCTGCTGGAAAAAGAATGGGACATGCTGGCGCTATAGTTGCTGGTGGCAAGGGTACTGCCGAGGAAAAATATAAAGCATTAGATGCGGCAGGGGTAGCTACAGTCAGATCTCCTGCTGAACTAGGTAGTACAATTCTTGAATTAGTGACATAGGCATTCGGTCTTTTAACTTGATGCAGTATTGAATATAACCATAATGAACGAAAAAATTTCTATAGTTTTAGCTCAAATTGACTTAATTGTTGGCGATATCACGGGAAATACTGAGCGTATCTTGGAATACTGTGAACGTGCAAAGGATGAGTCTGATGCAGATTTAATCGTATTTCCAGAATTATCAATATCAGGTTATCCACCAGAAGATCTTCTATTACATTCTGGTTTAAAAAGAAGAATTACTGAGGCAATGGAATCAATTAAGCTGAATGTGAGAGGAATTGCTGTATTGGTTGGTTTTCCTGAGTATACTCAGGATCATATTTTTAATAGTTGTGTTGTTTATTATAATAACAAGGAATTAATACGTTACCGAAAGCATGCTCTCCCAAATTATAGTGTTTTTGATGAAAAGAGATATTTTACATCTGGAGATGAAACTGCTGTTTTTGAGCTCCATGGGACTAAAATAGGAATTAATATTTGTGAGGATATATGGTATTCGCAGCCAGCTTGTCAAGCCAAATTAGCTGGAGCAGAGTTAATAGTAGTTATAAATGGATCGCCTTATCAGAAAGATGGTCAAAATTTAAGAGAATTGACAATTAAGAAAAGGATTTCTGAAGTAAAGATCCCAATCATTTATCTAAATTTAGTCGGTGGGCAAGATGAATTAATATTTGATGGTGCGTCTTTTGTAATGAATGTAGAAGGTGAGGTCACATATAGAGCACCTGCGTTTGAGGAGACTATTGCCTGTATTGAATTTGAGCGTATAAAAGAAAATGTAATACCAATAAGTAATTCAATAGAGTCAAAATTAGAAGAAATAGAAAGTGTCTATAAGGCTTTAGTTAAGGGCACAAAAGACTATATTTTAAAACATAATTTTCCTGGGGTTGTATTGGGTTTATCAGGGGGTATAGATTCAGCATTAACCTTAGCTATAGCTTGTGATGCTATTGGGAATGAAAATGTAAGAGCTGTAATGATGCCCTTTAAATATACCAGCACCATAAGTCTTGAGGATGCCCAGTTACAGTCTTCAATTCTAGATATCCAGTATGATATTTTGCCAATCGAAACGCTTTATGATGCTGCGAACACTTTATTGGTACCTATTTTTGGTGGGGCAGACATTGACGCTACTGAAGAGAACATCCAATCGCGTGCACGTTGTATTTTGCTCATGGCAATCTCAAATAAAACTGGATTGATGCTGTTAACTACAGGTAATAAAAGTGAGATGGCAGTAGGTTATGCTACGTTATATGGAGATATGGCAGGTGGCTTCGCACCGATTAAAGATTGTACAAAAACGATGGTGAAAAGATTGGCAGAGTATCGTAATTCAATCAGTCAAGTCATACCTCAGCGTGTTATTGATAGAGAACCATCTGCTGAGTTAAGAGATAATCAACAAGATAGTGATTCATTACCTCCATATGAATTGTTAGATCCAATTTTGGAGGCATTTATTGAGGAAGATCTATCTGTTATGGAAATTGTTAAGCGAGGTTATGATAAAATATTAGTCACTAGTATTTTAGAAATGGTTAAGCGCAATGAATATAAGCGCAGGCAAGCACCACCTGGTATTAGAATCAGTAATCGAGCTTTTGGAAGAGATTGGCGATACCCAATTACTTCTGGGTATAATTTTCCCGATTGAACTATAATTTTACGTAGTTTTTTTTCTAATGGGATTAAGCGTTTTTAGTTGTTCCCAGATGCTAGGACTAGTTGCATCATCATAATCGATTAAGGGGGCACTATCAGAATAGTTTTCAGCTAGAATTCTTCTAGTGTCAGAGGCTAAATCGAGCATTCCAAGTTTTTCATAAGCAAGTATCATGATATCCAATGATTCTCTATTACTTGGAACACCATTATATTGCTCTAATGAAGTTTTAGCACGATTAAGAGCGGCAACATAGGCGCCACTCCTCATATAATAATCAGCGACGATATTTTCGTAAGCTGCCAATCTATTCTTTAGATAAATCATTCTTAACTCTGCATCAGCCGCATAATTACTGGCAGGGTATCTAGTGACTAATCTTTCAAGAATAGAGTATGCTTTTTCAACATCTTGAGGTGGTCTTTTATTCATATCTTTACGAAAAGTTTTTTCTAAAATATCAGGCTCTTCATCAAAGTATGATAAAGCTTGGATATATAGGGCGTAGTCAATCCTTGGAGAGGTTGGATTTTCTCTAATAAATGCCTCAGTTTGATCTATAGTTTGTTCTTTGGCATTACTTTTATAATAAGCATAAATTAATTCTAATTGAATTTGATTTGATAGATCACTAAATGGAAATCGTGACTGTATACTTTCAAAAATACCAATTGCTCGTCTAAAATTACCTGCTTCAACTGCTGTTTGTGCCGTCTCATAAGCTCTAACTAGATCATTAATGAATTCTTCTTCAGCAGATTCCTCATTATTCGCGCACGCAAACAATGTTAGGATAAGAAATGAAAGCATTGTTTTTTTGATTATGTTGAGCATATTTAGTGAGATTTTTATTTAAAATGAATGGTATTAATTTTAATCTAATATTTATTCTAGAGTATAACCCAAGATAAATGAATTTTTTAATGGTGATTGATGACACATTATTCTAAAAAAATGATTATACCTGATGAACTGGCAGGTAATAGATTAGATCTGTCTGTTGCAAAGATTTTTCCTGAATTTTCGAGAAATCGAATAAAAAGCTGGATCAAGGATGGATCATTACTTGTTAATGGAGAGCAATTAAGGCCACGTGATATTGTGAATGGTGGTGAGATGGTGTCGCTGCAAACTGTTTTTACCGAGCTTACTCGTAATCAGGCAGAACCAATCCCACTTGATATTAGATATGAGGATGAGCAGATAGCTGTAATTAATAAGCCGGTAGGCTTGGTAGTTCATCCTGGTGCGGGAAACTTAAATGGAACTCTGATGAATGGATTACTTCATCAATGGCCACATTTAAATGAATTACCAAGAGCAGGTATAGTTCACCGGTTAGACAAAGAGACAAGTGGTCTCATGGTGGTTGCAAAGACCCATATTGCGCATAGTTCATTGGTACACCAACTCGAAAAAAGACAAATAACTCGTCAGTATGACGCGATTTGTAATGGTGTACTTACTGGAGGAGGAGTAATCAATGAAGCTATTAAACGACATCATGTGAATCGTAAAAAAATGACAGTTAGGGATGATGGAAAGGAAGCTATAACTCATTATCGTGTCCAACAACGTTTCAGAGCTCATACCTATATCAAAGTCAATTTAGAGACTGGCAGAACACACCAAATTAGAGTGCATTTTGCTTATCGCAGACATACTTTAGTAGGAGACCCACTTTATGGAAGATTAATGATTCCAGCAGGCTGCTCATCCAAATTAAAAAAAGCATTGAATCTATTCAAAAGACAGGCACTTTGTGCTTCTAAATTAGAACTAATTCACCCTTTAACCACAGAAGAATTAACTATTGAGATTCCACCTGCTGAGGACTTTAAAAGTTTAATAAATGTGTTGCAGGAAGATTTATCATCAAATGAAGAATGAGATAGCCTTTTTAGAGGCAGCTTGGCCAGCACCTAAGAATATAGTTGCAGGAACTACTCTAAGACAATTAGGTTTTAGTGTAGGTGATTATACTGCGCTAAATATTGGGAAGCATGTTGGAGATAATTCTATTTCAGTGCAACAGAATCGTTCGTTGCTCAGAGCAGCCCTATCTTTGTCTGAGGAACCTTGCTGGTTGAATCAAGTTCATGGTTCTGAGGTTATAATGAATCCAACTAATAAGAAAATATTAACTGCTGATGCCAGTATCGCATCTAAACAAGATAGAGTTTGTGTTGTAATGACTGCAGACTGCTTGCCTTTATTAATATCAAACAAATCAGGTACTATGGTAGCGGCTATTCATGCAGGATGGAGAGGTTTAGCTGCTGGCGTAATTGATAATACAATTACAGCAATGAACTGTAACACAGATGAATTGCTAGTATGGTTGGCTCCCGCTATTTCACAGTCGGCATTTGAGGTGGGTAATGAGGTAAGAGAAGTTTTTCAACAAGTAAATATAAATTTCTTGGAATGTTTTAAACTCAATAAGCGTAAACGATGGCAAGCTGACATATATAAGTTAGCAAAAATTAATTTAAATGCCCTTGGTATTTATAATATATTTGGCGGAAACGAATGTACTTATAATGATCCAGAGAAATTCTATTCATTCCGAAGAAATAATAATTGTGGGCGGATGGCAAGTTTAATATACATAAAAAGTTAAGATCTTTTCTTCAAGGTATAATAATTTTAAATTTATTCAGAATTTTAAGCTTCAAGAGTATACTAGTTGTTAGCGGAGACTCTTATGCCAATATATGAATATGAATGTAAAAGTTGCGCACATACTTTTGATGAATTACAAAAGATGAATGATGAGCGATTAGTGGATTGCCCTATTTGTGAGCTACCTGAATTGGAGCGATTACTCTCAGCTCCAAGCTTTCGTTTAAAAGGTGGTGGTTGGTATGAAACTGATTTCAAGAAAGATAATCAGCGCAATATTTCAAAAAATGACAATGATAAAAATAAAACTAAATCTACAAAAAACAATGAATCTAAGATAAAACCTAAAGAAAAAAATAAAACAATACCCGATAAAAAGAATAATAAAAGTACTTAAAAAGAGATGAAGAATATACAGAAATATTTAATTGCAGGCTTACTAGTTTGGTTACCAATTGTGGTGACTGTGTTACTTTTTCGTTTTTTAATTTCTCTTATGGATCAGACGCTTATTCTCTTACCAACACAGATTAGGCCTGAATCTCTGCTTGGATTTTCATTACCAGGCCTTGGAGTTATTCTGACTTTATTGGTTTTATTGGTGACTGGTATATTTGCTGCCAATATAGTTGGTAAAACCATGGTTGGTTTTGGGGAGAGACTATTAAAGCGTATTCCCATAGTCAGATCTGTATATTCTGCAGCAAAGAATTTTTCAGAGCTTGTATTTTCTGAAACAGGTCAATCCTTCAAAAAGGTCCTTCTAATAGAGTATCCAAGAAAAGGAATTTATAGTTTGGCATTTCAAACTTCGACAGCACTAGGTGAGGTGCAAAAGAAAACAGGTTCAGATGTGGTGTGTACTTTTGTACCCACAACACCTAATCCAACTTCTGGGTATATCATTATTTTACCAAAGAAAGATGTTATAGAAATGGATATGAACGTTGATGAGGCATTCAAAATGATTGTCTCCTTAGGCGTAGTCGTGCCCACATGGAGCGAAAATGATTTAGCTGATTTACCTATAAAACCATCATTGGATGATAAATAATTCTATTATAAATTTTTATATTAAACAGAAATAAGGAAAGAATCTTGCAGATGAAATCGTTAATCCGTAGTATTTCGTTTTTTCCTATAAGATAAATACTATTATGCGAAGTCATTATTGCGGTGAAGTAGACAGCCAGCTTGAGGGTCAAGAAGTTTCCATTTCGGGGTGGGTGCATCGTCGTCGTGATCATGGGGGGGTAATCTTTGTCGATTTAAGAGATCGTGAGGGATTAATTCAAGTAGTTTTTGATCCTGATAATAAGAAGATTTTTTCTGAGGCAGAACGAATACGTGGTGAATACGTATTAGCAATCACCGGTCAAGTTCGTGCTAGACCAGAAGGGACAAAAAATTCTGGTATGAAAACTGGTGCAATCGAAGTTTTAGTGACCAATCTAGTGACTTTAAATGATTCATTAACGCCACCTTTTCATCATGATGAAAAGGCAAATGAAGAATTAAGATTAAAATATCGTTACCTTGATTTACGTCGAGATCACATGCTCTCAAATTTACGTCTTCGTCACGCAGTTACGAGAGAATTAAGATTATTTCTTGATGATGCTGGTTTCATTGATACAGAGACACCAATGCTCACCCGAGCAACACCTGAAGGTGCAAGAGATTATATTGTTCCGAGTAGAACCCACCCAGGCAAGTTTTTTGCTTTACCGCAGTCACCACAAATATTTAAGCAGCTATTGATGATGTCGGGACTTGATCGTTATTATCAAATTGTTAGGTGTTTTAGAGATGAGGATCTTCGGGCCGACCGTCAACCTGAGTTTACCCAACTTGATATTGAGATGAGTTTTGTGGATGAAGATAAAGTCATGAGCACAATGGAGGATTTAGTTCGGGTGGTTTTCGATAAAGTAATGAATGTCTCATTACCGAAGAGTTTTATAAGAATGCCTTATGCCGAGGCTATGTATAGATTTGGGTCAGATAAACCTGACCTAAGAATCCCCCTAGAGTTAGTTGATCTATCAGATTTAATGGCGGATGTAGAATTTAAAGTTTTTTCAGGACCAGCAAATGATAAAGAAGGCCGTGTAGCAGCTATTTGTGTGCCTAATGGCAATAAAATGAGCCGTAAAGAAATAGATGATTATACAAAATATGTTGGTCGCTATGGAGCCAAAGGCTTAGCTTACATTAAAGTATTAGACCTCATGAATAAAGAAGAGGGTTTACAATCACCAATACTAAAGTTCCTTCCTGATAATGTTGTGGCTGAGATTATGACTCGAACTGCCGCTAAAAATGGAGATTTAATTTTCTTTGGAGCTGACAAGGTCAATATTGTTAATGATTCACTTGGGGCACTGCGTGTCCGCCTAGGTGAAGATCATGGTTTAATTAAAGAAGGCTGGCAGCCTCTTTGGATAGTTGATTTTCCAATGTTCGAAAAAGATAAAAATTCAAAACAATGGACTTCATTACATCATCCTTTCACTGCGCCTGCTATATCAGAAATTGATGAATTAAATAAGAACCCTGGAACAGTTCTATCTAAAGCCTATGATATGGTACTAAATGGATCTGAAATAGGTGGTGGATCAATTCGAATTCATAATAAAGAGATGCAAGCTAGCGTATTTAAGTTATTAAATATAAGTGATGAGGAAGCTGAGGAAAAATTTGGCTTTTTGTTGCAAGCGCTGGATTTTGGGTGCCCACCTCATGGTGGAATTGCATTTGGGTTAGATCGAATGATTATGCTTATGACAGGAGCGGAAAGTATTCGTGATGTAATTGCTTTTCCCAAAACACAATCAGCAAGTTGTCCTTTAACCAATGCTCCAGGCCAAGTATCAGCCGAGCAGCTCAAAGAGACAGGAATTCGTTTACGCCCTAAACCAATAGAGTGATTGATGGTCCTTTATCGAAGACCTGAGTCAGTTTTAGTATTAATATATACCCAAAAATCTGAGGTCTTGGTTTTGCAACGAAGTCAACCGTTCTCTTTTTGGCAATCTGTTACCGGGAGTCTTCACTATAATGAATCCAAGCAGAGTGCAGCAAGTCGTGAGTTGTTGGAGGAGACAGGACTAACTGATCAAGGAAAGCTGGTTGATCTTATGATTAAACGAGTATTTGATATTGATCCGCGTTGGCAAAATCGTTATCAATTGTTTGATAAGATCAATACTGAATATGAATTTCATTATATTCTTGAGGAGAAATGTGAAATTAAAATAGATACGAGAGAGCATCATCAATATGAATGGATAACGATAAATGAGGCTATAGATAGGGTATGGTCTTGGACAAACAAAGAAGCACTTGAGAGACTTTCAGTGAAAGTAAAAATGTAGTTATTATTCAATGTTACACTAGATTATTTAAGACTTAGGATACATGGAATAACGTTCTCAATAGTATGAAAATTCTTCATATAGAAACAGGAAATAATTTTTATGGTGGACCACAACAGGTTCTTTATCTTTGTAATTCACTTCAGCAGCAGGGCTTTAAAAATACTCTTATTTGTTCACCTCAAAGTGATTTGGGAAGATTAGCTTCAGAGAAAAATACTCAAGTTATTAATCTTAAATGTAGGGGTGACTTTGATTTGATTTTTGCTTATCAATTGTTCAGATTTATAAGAAATAATCAACCAGATATTATTCATTGCCACAGTCGAAGAGGAGCGGATTTTATTACTGGAATTATTGCTCAATATTGCTCAATACCGGCTGTTTTATCACGAAGAGTTGATAGCTTAGAATCAAATTTTATTGCTAAATGGCGATACAACTTTTATGACAAGATAATTGCTATCTCAAAAAATATATATGATATTTTGTCGCTTTTAGAAAGCTGCTCTGGAAAACTATTATTAATTCGAAGTGCAATGGAACAGCAAGAACTGTTAACGCAAATTTCAAATGAACAATTTTTAGCAAAGTACAAATTATCAAAGAATGATTTTGTTGTTTTATCTGCCGGACAGCTTATTGAAAGAAAGCAGCATTTGTTAATTATTAAAATGATTAATAATTTGAGTAAATTTTATCCCCAATTAAAATTAATCATTATGGGTCAAGGTAAATTAAGTGGTTCATTAAAAAAAATGGTGCATAAATTTAAATTACAGAAAGTTGTTATATTTGGAGGTTTTGATCTTAATCTTGATACATATATGCATCATTTTGATTTACTTGTGCATCCAGCCAGTAAGGAGGGTCTTGGTGTGATATTAATGAAGGCGAGTGCAGCAGGATTGCCAGTTGTGGCTTTTGAAGCTGGTGGTATACCTGAAGTCATTATAAGTGGTAAAACAGGATTACTTGCAAAAATTGGAGATCAATTAGCTTTTGAGAAAAATATTGCTTATTTTATTGATAATCAAAATTTAAAGATGGACTATTCAAATAGAGCTAGAAGATGGATTAAGGACAATTTCTCTGTCGCTGAGATGGTAGAGCAACACATTCAATTATATGAGTCGATTTACAATGAAAGAAAAAGATAAATTAATTAAATTATCATCTCAAGTGATTGATTTGGCACTTAAGGCGCAAAAAATAATTATAACTGCTGAGTCTTGTACAGGTGGTTTAGTTGCGAAATCTTTAACTGATATCCCTGGAAGTTCATCTGCATTTTCTCATGGTTTTATTACTTATAGTGATAATGCAAAAATGATGATTTTAGACGTTAAAAAGACTTTAATTGAGCAGCA
>MDTC01005951.1_pt1 | contig 36349 bp, 33 predicted proteins | sample 811181 | NCBI WGS metagenome assembly MDTC01 (sample SAMN05326644, study PRJNA326480) | marine metagenome | isolation source: seawater | place: Pacific Ocean: North | collected 2011
AACTTCTTCAGGTTCCGTTTCTTCTTTAACGGGTTCTTCTTTAACGGGTTCTTCTTTAACTTCTTCTTTAACATCTTCTTTATCTTCTTCTTTAACTTCTTCTTTAACTTCTTCTTTAACTTCTTCTTTAACTGGTTCTTTAACAGGTTCTTTAACTTCTTCTTTAACTGGTTCTTCTTTAACTGGTTCTTTATCTTCTAATTCCTTTTCGGATTCTAATTTTTCTTTTTTCTTTTTCAAGGCTTCTTCTCTAGCTGCCTTAACTTTTTCACGTTTTTGTTCTTCATAGAAAACATCTTTATTAATTGTATTTTCTTTATATTTTTCCATCATATCATTTAATTGAGAGTTCATAAATTGTTCATCTTCAATTTTATCAGCACAAGGATTCCATGGGAGCCAATACCCTACTTGACCTACAAAGACATGAAAATCACTGTCGGTTGTTTGTAATTTTTTTGCTCTGGAAGTGGCTTCTGCTTGTGTGTTATATACTCCTCTAACTTTTACACCTCTAATATTTGTTTTAAAATCATTCTGTTGATCAAAATCTTTCTGTAGGTCATCTTGAAATTTATAGCAAAAGTCTTTATATTGTTCCATAATTTTTTTAAATTCCATATCTTTATCTTTACAAACTGATTGTAAAAATTTGGAAACTTTCCAGGCTTCTTTCGATTCTATTAAATCCTCTGGAGATACAAATGATAAACAACAATAATTTTGTCCTGGAATGGAATCATCAACATCAAGATAATCAACTTTTTCTTCTTCTGTCATTTTATTTATAAATAGTACATTATATTTTTTTAAATATTTTAAACTTAAATATAATTATTAAATATAATGAGTATTTCTAATTCTTCTGACGATGAATCAAATGATAAATTAAAACCATTATTATTATATGAATCAAATGATCCTATTAAATCTGCATATTTTTTATCTGAGTGGCAATTAAATAATGAAGTAAAAAAAATTGGAAACAATGTTAAAGGCAACAGAGAAACAGAAAAAGGTTGTTGAGACATTAAAAAAATCGCATAAAATTATAAAAGAAGCTATTGATTAAATATTGAAAAAAATATATTCAATTGAATAAAGGAAATGAAAATGAATTTACTCTTTGAAAGTACTATTATTGGATTAATTGCTGCTGTATTTGGGATTATATATATTAAAATAATGGAAGAAACACCCTATAAAACCTATGTACCATGTATATTCTACATTATTGGTTTCATGGTATATTTATTATACCATATCAAAGATTTCCGTAGTATATACTGTATTACTGGATTATGTAATAAAAGAATTGGTAACATAGTTATATATGATGATGATGATAATAATAATAATAATAATAATAATAATAATGATAATATTATAAATAATGATAATATTGTGAATAATGATAATATTGTGAATAATGATAATGATAATGGTACTTTTGAACCATTTATATCATCAAAAACTTTTATAGATAGAAAAGAAGGATATGTTTTTAAGACAAGTGATCAAGGGACTGGATATTATTTAGATAGTTAGAATTTGAAATAATTATTAGTGAATATTCAAAAAAGTAACTATGGAAGTTGAGAGACTCCCTTTACATTCAAATAATATACAAACTAATAGGAAAAAGAGATGTTTATGTGATCAAGAAAAATGTGATAAGTATTTATGTATATTCACTAGTATATTTGTTGTTGTACTTATAATTTTGTCATTATATCAATTAAATAATGATATGAATAAGACAAATATAAATAGAAATCAAACGATTCATAGTAATGGTGTTGTGGATAAAATAAATTGTGATAATTATTATGATTTGTTACATAACGAAGGATTATGTGATTATATGATTGATAATAATATTCATCCTTGTTCAGAATTTTATTGCCAGGCTTGTAGATATAGAGGATACTGTGATAGATCTTGTGGATATTGTGAATAATAATTTCTTCCCGGAGAACTTTGAAATCTTTCTGATGCTGTTTGAAATCTTTCTGGAGCAGTATGAAAACCTTCTGATGCTGTTTGAAAACCTTCTGATGCTGTTTGAAAACCTTCTGATGCTGTTTGAAAACCTTCAGATGCTGTGTTAAAGCTTTCTATATCTAATGTAGGTTCTGAATGATAGTAATTCGATGGTTTAAAACCACTTTGATTATCCTTTAATAGAATTCCTTTTTTATGGACATAATATAGATGAATATAATTTACCATATGTAAGACTAGGAACATGGTAATATCATCGAGACCTTTGTAGTCTTTTGAATGCTGTGGATCATATAATACTGGGACACCATTAATATTGCCAAAAACAACAGCATGACCGAAATTTTTATTTTTTATATTTATTCTACCGAGCATTACATAATTATTGGGTATTGTATTAAATATTTTCTTTAGATCTAACATATAGCCATCAAGGTCATCATTATCTACTTGACGAATAATTTTATCATTTTTATATTGATTTAATGAATCATATAATTTATCTAAATATGGTTTAAAACCATCTAATAATTTTGCTGATACTGAATAACCTTTATATTTATTTTTTAATTCTCTAATTATTTCTTTATGAGTTGTTCCCATTTGACCATAGAAACCACATAAGATAGAACAATATTCTCTTCCAAAACCTATAAAATCTAATGTACATGGAATACAATCATTTTTAAATGTATGGATGGAATTCCAATTATTTAAACGATTTTCATCAATTTTAACATATAGTCCTCCCCGTTGGGTTTTCCCCTTTTTCCATTTCTTTTTCTTTCTCCTTTTCTTTTTCTTTTTAGTTCTTTTTCCTTTAGTTTCTTTTTCTTTTTCATAGCTTTTGTATGATTGTTCGGGTTTAAATCTTGACGTTGCTGTAGAGTATGGTGCTTCTTCTTTTAGATATTCTACTAATTCTAACATTGTATCATTATCTAGAAAATTTAAAGGACTAGTTTCACTTCCTTGTAAGTATGTTTTTTGAAGATTTAGTTGTTGTTGAGTATTCATTAAAGAAAGTTTTTCTACATTATTAATAGATGATTTAACTTTCTGTTCTATGATATTTATACTTGATAACTGTTCTTTAGTAAGTGTTAATATTCCTCCATATTCTATTTGATCCCTTAATCCTCCTCCAAAGATATATTCATATACACTTGGATTCCCTTCATTTAGCGAATCTGTAAGATTACCGTAAAATAATGGTAATTCAATAAATTGATCAAAGTTATCATATTTATTACTGGGGTTTAGTATTAGATTATCTGTTAGAATATTTAAAATATCGCAGTATACTGTTGTTGGTCCTCCATTTAGCATATGTGGATCAGAACCATCCTTTAATAATAATTCAAAAGCAAAAAAATTATCACTTTTAACTGCTGATATTAATGGATGATCCCCAGTGATTACATCATTTAATTCTTCTTCTTTTAGTGATAAAAGAATTTTTATTATATCATCATTATTATGATCATTAATAGCATTTCTTAATAAATCCCCCATAATATATATATATTATCAAATATAAAAAAAGGAATTATATTGGTCTTATAGAGAATAATGGAAATTTTTAATAATCATTAGATAAAATATTTATGTATCAGGATACCTACAAGAATCCCTAGAAGGAAATTAGAATCAAATGGTTTGCTATTCACCTTTCTTGGAGATGGTGTTTCGTCTGAATAACTTTTAATAGAATCGCCTTCATCGTCATTGGAGCGAGGTGTTCCTGGATCATCATCATCCCCCCAATCATCAGCAGCATAGTTTAGTACTTTTATACCTTTGTAAGAGGTCATTTCTGTCATTATTTAAGATAATAACATTTAATAATTCAAATTTAGATTTTTGGATTCCATAATAATTTAAATTTTTCTTCTTCAGTGAGTTTATTATTTTCGATAACAAAGTAATTTAATGAAGTTAATAGAATGGTGGCAGAGGTGACTGATAAAACATAGAATAATTTATCTTTCATTAAATTATTTAATATTTTAATTCCCTTCTTTTTTTTCTTCCTTCGAGAACCATTCTATTAGCCCTTTTATATGAAGGTTTATGCCTTATATCAGAGTAATATTTTCTCTTTAGAGTTATTTTAAATTTACATACATTTATAAGATATGAATTAAAAGAGTAGTGTTTTTTAGCATTACCATGTAGATGTTGTGTCCCTCGAGGACGTCTAGTAGTAGAAATTATATTGAGAGGACCATATATGTCGGGGAGTTTATATGTATTTAAATATTCTTTAAGGTGATATTTAAATTGATCAATCACCATAGATTTTAATTGAATTGTTTTTTTATTTGGAAAATATGTTTCATAAATTAACCTTGAAACATCAACATCAAGGAAACGGAGGGGACTTTCTCTTTCAATTCTCATTGTAATATATATATTTATAAACATCTTTTATTCAAAGAAAAATCAAATTTAAATATTTCATTATTATAAATATGATAAACACTCTAACGGGTAAACGTCATGGAGAGGGGGAATTAGAATCCAAATTATTTCGTGCTCGTACAGATATCCCTTCTCAAGGGATTATGGAACCCCCGCCTTTTATTCAAAGATTATATGAATCATCTGGTTTAGAAGATATTATAACAACTAATATAACCCATAATTATGGTAATAAATGTTATATAAAAACGACTAATTATGAAGAATGGATGAAAGAGAATGGTGTTAAATTAAGAGAGGGAAGAGATATAAGTGATTTATATGGTTTAAAAGAGATTATTGATTTTCATGATATTTTAACATGTGAAGATGAAGATGAAGGGTATGGATTAATTTTAAAATGTAATAATGGGAATTTAGAGGTAATCAATTGTGAAATGAGAGATTATCCTTTGTATAATATAAAATTTTTTGAAGATATGGAAGAAAATAGAAAAATTTATGAAAAGATTTATTCTCAGTTAAAGTTATTATTAAGAAAAAGTAAAGATTATATTGGATATTATTTTACAACTATCCCGACTATTGATGATTTAAATGAACTCTATGATGAATTTAAAGAAGATGAAGTAAATACAAAATATATAAGGATAGTTCATATTAATAAAATTCAGTATGATATAGCCACTCGAAATTACAAAAAAAGTATAGATAAATATAACGGTGTTAATTATCAGGATAGAATTGCAGAGGCGGCTCAGTCAAGTATGCCCATGGCATATGGGGATGGTGGTGGTAAAAAGAGAAGATCTAAGATAAAGAAAAGAACTACTAGAAAGAAAAGAACTACTAGAAAGAGAAAGAGAAAGAAACGAACTAAGAAGAAATTAAAGAGATGAATTAGTATGGTTTACTAGTAAGCATTGATCATTAAATTCACTTGGAGCATATATTCCCTGAGCAGTTAATAATGCTGTTGTTCCTCCAACAACTACGAGTGTTATAATCCAACCTAAGAATACTTTATACGCAATATTCCAATTAATACCTGAACAACCTTTAAAATCTTCTAAAGCACCAACCCCCATAGTTGCTCCGACCTGACAGTGAGTTGTTGATAGTGGAATACCTAAACGACTACCAATAATAATAATTGTTGCCGATCCTAGTTCAATTGAGAACCCTCTACTAGGAGTGATACAGCATAATTTAACTCCAATCGCCCTTATGATTTTATATCCATATAGTATTAGTCCAAGAGATATACCAACTCCTCCCATAGCTAAAATCATATATGCATATTCATCCATTTCAACTTTTTTGGACATTTCACCTTCATCCATGTAGATTGATACTATAGCCGCATACGGACCTATAGCATTGGCAACATCATTAGCTCCATGACTGAATGAGTCACAAATAGCTGTAAATATTTGAAGATATTTGAAGCTTTCTTCTGTTTTTTTATCAAAAACTTCACAATTATCATGAATTTCTTTAACATTATCAACTTTTATTTGATCTAAATCATAATCCATATTATCTTTGATTTTTGAAACAATTTTATTTAATCCTTTCTTTTCTTTTTGAATTATAGGGATAATTTCATTATTTTCTATAACGGGTAAATCACGTTCATTATCAATTCTTTGATTAATTTTATTTTTCATATGGGGGATAAATGGTATAATTATTCCACCTGAAAATAATCCAATACAGGAAGCAACTAATAATGCTGCGCCCATTGGTATATCATCTAATCCAACCCCTTTCCCCCCTTTATAGATAATAAAAAATGTATTGAGAGTCATTGTTAGTGAAACAAAAATAGGAAATGACCAATATGATTTATTAAAACTGTTTTCTTTACGTAATACTAGTAATCTTGTTGAATAAAAAATTGTTCCTGCTACAATAGCAGAAAAGATTGGTGATAAGAACCATGAAATTATTATACCGGAAACACCTCCTACCCATGGGAAAGATTCAGTTGCTTTATACCATATTACACAGTCAGATCCTCCTGTTACCAATGCCATACCTATCATACCCCCGACACATGAATGAGTTGTAGATACGGGCATTTCTAAATAAGAAGCCAAAAATAACCAAGCAGCAACAGAGGTAAGGACACAAAAACATCCATAGATAAAAATTTCTGGAGAATCTTCAAAACATTCATAATCGGCAATACCTTTTCTAATTGTTTTTGTAACATGGGAACCCATGAGGATAGCACCTGTACATTCAAAAATGCTAGCAATGACGACAGCATTCTTGACTGTTAATGCTTTTGAACCAATTGAAGAGGCAAATGCGTTTCCAACGTCATTAGCCCCGATACCCATAGCAGCAATAAAAGAAGTTATCCCTCCAGTAATAACAATCCATAAATAATCACCAATCATAAATTTACTATATTTAAATATTAATTTTTTAAATATTTATTCTTTTTTAGATGTAGTTAGCCATTCATCATATTTTTCTTCAAAGGTATCGAGTTCATTTCTCCAAATATCTTTAATATCTATCCCTTCGAGAGTTTGATGTTGTTCTTTTTTATCTTCAATATCATTTTCTAGTTCTTCAACTTTTTCTAGTGTGAAATTATAAATAGAGAGATTAAGAAGGTAATTATATTGTGATTTAACATCAACAGTTTCATCATATTCTCCAATTATACCATCTTCATAAAATGGGAATTCAAAATTTCTTAGAGAATTTATAATTTTCGTTTTACTTTGTTTATAAACAATTACTTTTTCATCAATAACATATTCGATAAATCTTCTTTTAGCTTCTAGAAATTTGATATCATTTTCAAGAATATCTAATTGATGATCTTTCCTTTGTTGATATAAATCAAGACGAACATAATAATGTTCATCAAGGATTTTATAAATGTCATCATATTTTTTGATTGTTCCATCTTTAGTATATAGATGTAGATTTGATACATTTCTATTTGAGGTTAGTTTAAATTTTTCTTCAATTATATCTTTTGATTTATATTGATTATCGAATAGAACTTCATCATTAACTTTAATAACAAAGTTTACTTTTTCATCAGTAGAGTGATTTTCATAATCAAGAATCCATGAATCTTCAAGTTGAATTGTTTTTTCAATAAATTCTTTAAAATCGTGTGTCCATTTTCCGATAGGTAATTCTGTGATAGTAACATATTCATCTTTAATTTTATATTTTCCACGAGTGACAAACTTAGTCAATCCTTTTTCAACGACCTTACTAATTCTACCTTTAAAACCTTTATAGTATGGCATCATTGAAAGATAAGGTTTTCCATCAAGTTTCCTTCGGATGTTATTACAACAGTCTTTCGGATTAAATTGTGGGATATTAGTACTAAAACCTGTTCCAATTCCAAGCATACCATTTACTAGGACCATTGGAAAAATGGGACAATACCATTTTGGTTCAACCATTAATCCATCATCATTAATATAATCAAGAAGAGGGAAGTCGGCAGATGGATATATATGGTCAACAAGAGGGTTTAATTGAGTATGAATGTACCTTGCACTTGCCGAGTCAGAACCACCCATAATACGAGTTCCAAATTGACCATTGGGTTGAAGCAGGTTGATATTATTCGAGCCAACATAGTTTTGAGCCATACCGACAATGGTACCTTGAAGAGATGCTTCACCATGATGATATGATGCTTGTTCACTTACATAACCGGATAGTTGGGCAACTCGAATTTCAGAATATAGTTTTCTTTTGAAGCATGAAAAGAGTACTTTCCTTTGTGATACTTTGAGACCATCGATACATGAACCGATTGATCTTAGATTATCAGAATTAGAGAAATGTTTAAATTCTTTATTAATAAAGTCATTAATCTTTGTTTTTTCTTGGTTATAATCCAGGATTTCTTCTTCATTATATGTTTTTAGCCATTCTTTTCTTTTATCTGCTTCTGTTTTTTTGAAAGCCAGGACCATTGAATCATCTGTTTTATCATCGAGAATGTATTGATTAATTTTAAGATCTTTAAAATATTCTTTGGCTTCTTTTGATGTTGATGTCCCAAGTCCCTTATAGTATTTGATATTCCATTTACCATTCATTTTATTTTCTTTCCAATTGTTATAATCGGTCAGTGTATAGAATGATTTAATATCTTTGTTCTTAGTTGCTTTAATAATAGGTGTAACCATACAATTGATATAATTAAGTTTGAGAAGTTCGGGCCATTCACTATGGATTAGATTTAGAAGAAGACCTTTAATATGTGATCCATCATGGTCTTGATCAGTCATAATCATAATTTTACCATATCTTAATTTTTTGATATCAGTATATTTTTTACCACTTTCTAGACCGATGATTTTTTTAATATTCGTAATTTCTGAATTACCTGTAATCTGTTTAATAGTAGCATCACGAACATTAAGTACTTTACCCTTAAGAGGGAAAACTCCATACTTATCTCGACCAACAACAGATAATCCGGCTATTGCCATAGACTTAGCAGAATCCCCTTCTGTTAGAATAAGTGTACTAAGGTGTGACTTTCTAGTTCCAGCCCAATTAGCATCATCGAGTTTGGGGATATCTCTTAATTTATTCTTTTTAGTTCCATTTGTTTTCTTTGCCAAAGTCTTTTCTTTAAAATCAGAAAATTGAAGAACTCTTTCAGAAAGACCTGAATTACATAATTTTTTAATATATTTTTCATTAATTTCGGGTAAAGATCCAAATTTACTTTTTGGTGTGATGAGTCGTTCTTTTGTTTGAGAATCAAATGAAGGATTATTAATTACGGAATTTAGATAAATGGATAGATAATTCTTAACATATTTCCCTTGAACATCTCTCTTATTTTTCTTTTTAATATATGCTACTACACCACTAGTAATAAGTTTTACAACTGTATCGACATGAACACCTCCTTTAGTAGTGGCAATACCATTTACAAAAGATACTTGATTAAACTTATCATTTGATGAGACTGAAACGGCTAGTTCCCAACGATCATTTAGTTTTTCATAAACTTTTTCGTGAGATGTCGGATAAAGTTTGATATAATCTGGGAAAGATTTAATTTTAATTTTTTGATTATTGAAATATACATTTACTTTGGCATCTGTAACACCAGCAATATCATGAACCCTTCTTTTCATTAAAGCTATCATATCCTTTGAAAAATGTTTAATTCCAAATCGTTCAAAGTCTGTATTCCAGGTAATACGGGTGAATGGTTTTCCATTATATTTTTTAATAATTGGTTTATCTTTTTCTTTCATATTATTATAGAAATGTTGAAAGTATTTTTTTTTCGTGTGTCTATCTCCAGTTTCAACATCAAAAGAGGTTGAAAAGATATTAACAATTTTAGCACCATATCCATTTTTACCACCGACAGTTCTCTTTTGACCTTTCTTGTAATTACCTGATGTTAGTAATTTTCCAAAGATGAGTTCAGCATTATAGATGCCACTACTATGTTTTTGAACTTTAATACTATCTCCATTATTATAGATTGATATTTCACCAGTTTCTTCATTAATAGTAACCTTAATTTCTGTTAATGGTTGAGAATCTTTTATATCTTTTAGTCTTTCATATTGATCACGAGCATTCACAATAATTTCATCAAACATTTTATAAATAACTGGAATAATTTCAGTTTCTTTGAATATAATGTTATCATCTTCCATTAGTGGTAGTGTATCAGGTGCTTCTTGATCACTTCCGGCATAAGTATCTGGAGTATCATAAACATGTGTTCTTAGGTCTTTTTCATCATATTCATCTTCAGCCATAGTATATATATATAATTACGTTTTATAGTTTTAAATAAAATAATATTCAAATTTTAATATTTTATTTATTATATGAATCGTTATATAGAAATAGATATTTTAAAAGGTGTTGCGGTTTTTTGTATGATATTCTTCCATATATTTTATTATGCGAATCAATATGGATTTAAAGAATTAGAGTATGATACACAATTACTTAAAATTGTTGCTAAAGTTGCTCAAATAATATTTATTACTTGTGTTGGTATAAATTTAGTAATTTCTAAAAAGAAATCAGAGAAAAAGAAAGAATCAAAAAAAATGTATATTATGAAAAGTATAAAACGTATTGTTAAATTGGCTTTTTTTGCTATATGTATGTCTTTGTTCACTTATTTTGTTTTTGGTGATAAATACGTTAAATTTGGAATATTACATTTTATATCATTATCTTCATTATTATTATTTATGTTTGTTGATAAAGAATATATTATAAAAATAATCATTGGTATATTATCTATATTTTATATCATTAAAAAGGTGAAACCATATACGTTACAAAATCTATTACCTTCTCCAATAGGATTTATATTTGGATTTAATTATAATTATAGTTCAATCGATCATTTTCCAATTATACCGTGGATGATATTAATGTGTATAGGTATTTTAATTGGTAATTATATAGTAACATATGAGCCAGAACCAATTATTAAAAAAAATGAGAATATTACTTTATTAGAAAATGCTGGAAAACATTCATTAGAGATATATGCTATTCATTGGTTAGTCCTTTATGCGATATTTACATTTATTTATCCTAAGGTAAGGGATAAGTTTATTTAAATTTGAAATATTGAATTATCAAATATATTAAATAATAATCTTTTAATAATTATGTATTTCGAAGGATGTTATTATCCTACAGATAAATCAAACCCTTCTGCAAAAACCCCTGAAGAAGCTAAAGAAAATCCTTCTGGATTAGATTATTCATGTATATATTGTAAAGAGCATGGTATATGTTTTACAACTGTCGGGGGAGATACTATGGTTGTGAAACCATGTTCTATTTGTGCTATGAATAATGGTGGTGTTTGGGGATGGAGTAAAAATGAAGATGGAACATATGAAAAAATAAAGACTAGTGGAATTATTCCTGGTAATGATGGTATAACTGATGTTATTTTATCCCATACGACTATTCCACCAAAAAGAGAGTATGAACCTTTAATGGAAGAGATAATATTAGGTTATGTTCAATATGCTCTTTATTGTCATTTGAAATGGGAAGATATTATGGATTTTAAAGAAGGTCCATCAAAAGAACATGGACGACCTTCAAACAGTTATTATAGACTGGGTAAGGGTTCTGTATGGCATTGGTGGAAATTAATTCGTTTGGGAGGGATAATATCTGCTCCAGGTTGGGAGGGGGATGAGGATATATTTGATTCTAAACTTCCGAAACGTTTTTGTAAACTTCTAAAAGAGATATTATCAATTGTTCGAAGTCCTGGACGAAATGAATCATGGGAAGATTTTTGGAAGACAGAAGTTGAACCTGTAGATGTTTGTTGTATTTATAGTTATGTTATGAAGAGAGTCCTTGACAGACATGTTGATAGAAATGTTTATTATAGTTCTAATCAGAGACAGGTTGGTGTAACTGAAGAAGCATACAAATGTGAAGATTATAAAGTTACTGATTATGTATCAACGACATTTGATCTAATGAGTAATCCTGACACAGTCCCTTATTGTGAGAGGGGTATTGCTTGGATATTTGATCATGTTGATCCTAAATTTTATGGAAATCCGGATTTTCCCCTCTGTGATCCTCGGGATGTGGCTGAACATTTTTATGTAAGTTACTTTGATGAGGTTAATGGACGCTATACGCATATTCAAAAGGTACTTGAGATCCATGAACATGATATTTTTGGAACTTCATTAAAACTAATAATAAACGAAACACATGATTGGTTTATTGATTCGAATATTTGTACAATATTAGCTTATATGAATAATATACCTTCAATATTAAACCAAAGGTGGTTAACAGTCCGTATGCGTATGGTTGATGAAGTCTTGATTGATATTAATAATCATATTTCATTGGAAGAATATATCCATCATTCTGTCCTTTGTCAACTTACATATCAAGCTGAAAGTACATCGCCTGTACAGAGGCAAAGGATTAATTATGTGATAGATGATTATACTTCGGAATATGAATTTAGAGTTAATTTTGATTCAGAAAATACATGGGAACTTCCAATTTTAGATCCTGAAACGGAATCATTTAATAATGAATATCCATTTTTGATAGGCGCTCCTCCATTTAGAGTGAATATATCGAATATTGAATATGAAGTGGATGATGATGATGAAAAAGAAATAAATGATGAAAAAAATAAAAAAATAAGAGATCATTTGATGGGGGTTCAAATGATAATTGAAGAAGATGTAAAAGATCATGTAAACGAAGGAACATACCTTAAAATAATGGATAAATTAAAAGATATTTATACTGAATTAAATTAAAATTTAAAGGATGGATTTATGGATCCCGGAGGGAACGTGTGACCAAATAAAACCATGTAGATAAGAGCAACCGCGGCTAAAACCATACTGCGATCACAAGCAACACCAGTGCTTTGTCCTAAAACTTTTGTCATAATAAGACATAATACAATACCAATTACAACGGCATGGAGGAGATGTTCTAAATTTTTGTTCATTTATTAATAGTAAATATTTTTTTTTAATATAATAATATAATATAATGGTTAAAATTGGTATTCTTGGAGGAAGATTGGGGGAGACAAATCCATGTGAACCTTATAGGAAATGGATGGATAATGTTCCAGAAGAGTATATAGATGATGGTATGATATTAAACGAAGCTGCTTTAGTTGCTGCTATTGAATATAAATATCCTGATGCCGAGGTGAAATATTTAAAAAACTTTAATGAAAAAACATTACAAAAAAATGATGTAAATTTTTTGGTTGGGGTGAATCTTTTGAATGCTTGGCATGGATCAAATGCTATGCATAAGAAATGGTTATCAATAATGAAGAATAAGAAAAATAATATTTATCCACCTTTATCGGAGCAAGATTTTTTATATAATAAAGGAGATTATTTAAAATATTATGAAAAAAAGGGTGTCCCTATTGCGCCTACATTTTTAATTAAAAAGGTAAGAGATGCTAAGAAAATTATTGCTGAAGCTAAAAAAAATAAATGGAAGGGATTTGTAGTTAAACCTGATTATGCTTTTGCTAATATAGAAATATCAAAATTCGATTTAAAAGAAGGAGATGAAACATATACAACCGAATCCTTTTATTCTAATGATGAAAGTATTCCTGAAATGAGTGAATCATTTTATACAGATATAACCGATGAGAATGAAAAGGGTGTTGAAAAAGAATTAATTAAATATTTAAAAACGACAAAAAAATTTCCGGGATTAGTTTGTCAAGAAAAAATGGAAGGATTTGTTAAAAAATGGGAATTAAAGACTTTTTGGATTAATGGTGAATATAAATATTATATTGCTATAAAAGCGTGGCCTCCTCCTGAAAGTATAGGGACAGTTGATAAGAAGACATTGGAACAGGCAAAAAAAATAGCAAAAAAAGTTTTAGATAATTATCCGGAAACAAAGATAAATGGAAAGGTTGTTCGACCTTTATTTTTAAGAATTGATTTAGGATGTTGTCAAGGAAATACACTTGATAAGACAAAATATTTCTTGAATGAAATTGAATATGCCGGATGTGGAACATTTACGGATGTTAAAAGTGTATTCCATCATTGGCCGGAAGCATATTATAAGAAAGCACTTGAATTAGAGAATTAAAATTTGATTTGATTATTAAAAAGTAATTAAAATATGATTGAAGAAAATGATGATTATTATAATGGAGATAATAGATGTATATTAAGGTTATATACAATATGTTTATTTACTATGTGTATATGTTTTATTATAGGGGTATTATTATTCATTAATAATTATGATAAAATAGTTAATAATGAATAAAATGATTAATATTTATTATCAACCATTTTTTTGAGAGTAGACGGACTAAGTTTAATATTATTTTCTAATTCAATTTTTTTGAGAAAGTCTTTTTGTGAAAGCGATGGATTATTTGATTTTAATTCAAGAATATTTTGAACTTGATTTTCTGAGAATTTTTTATTAACTGAACTTTTTTTATCTGCTTTTTTCCAGTCTAATATTTTACCTCGATTCGTTTCTTTCCATCCTTTAACAATTAATTCATGATTAGTAACTTTCAGATGACATGATTTACATAATGGAACAAGATTATGTTTAATATTTTTATGGTGATGATTAATCATATTATTTTCATCAGCATATTTTTGATCTTTAATGTGATGAGTTTCTAGTTGTTCATTTTTTTTGAAACAAATCTTACATTCATCCATGAATACATTTGTATTGTATTGTGATAATTTTGTATTTGTTGTTTTATTTTCTAATTTATTTTGAATTTTATTTGCGAAGTTCATAAATTCATGGGAAAGACCCATTGCTTCACAAACTTTTAATCCGTAGATAGATGGTCCAGATCCTTCTTCTAATTTTCTATCATAAATTAATAAATCTTTTTCTTTATCATAATCTATTTTCAGGTGATATATTTTAAGATTATTTAATGAGTTTACTTCCTCTAATTTTGTTAATTCATGTAAGTGAGATGTAAATATAAAAGATGTTTTCCTTTTACATAAGGTATTTAAACCAGCAGTTATTATAGATAAAGCTGAAATACTTTCTGTTCCAGAGCAAAGTTCATCCCCTAGAACGAGTGAAGTATCATCTGAACGATTTAGGATACTTTTTAGTTCTTGGATTTCTACTGCGAATGATGATTGTGATCTAAAAATATTATCATTATTTAGAATTCTTGTGAAAATTTGTTTATAAGGATAGTATTCAAATGAGGAAGAAGGCACAAAGAGACCTGCTTGAGCCATAATGATATTTAGACCGACTGCTTTCATTAGTGTTGATTTACCGCAAGCATTTGTTCCAAATAGTAGTATTCCATCTTTTTCATCTTTCATTCCAATATGAATATCATTAGTTATATATTCAGTATTCGTATGGATTTTTTCAACTATAGGATGCCTTAATTCTTTCGCATTAACAAAACTTTTTTGAGCATCAATGATCTTTGGACGATGATATCCATTTTGAGTTGATAATTTTGCGTTTGATGTGTAAACATCGATTTCAGCTAAGAATAAATAGAATTTTTTAAGATGAATATTATACGTTTTAAATATGTAATCCATTTTTGATTTCCATTGTTCTTTATTTAATTTATTTATTCTATCCTGTATTGTGATAAGTTTATTAGATATTTCTTTTGAATAATTTAATATTATAATTGTGCTTGATCCATCTTTTTTTTTAAATGAGAAATCTTCTTTTGAGAAGGACTGAATGATCTTATTATCTTCATCTTTAACATGAATTAAATTATTATTTATATTTGTTAATCTTTCTTTGAAAGTGGATGATCTTTTATTGGTACAATATAGAAACCAGTGATTCCTTTCATCATAATCTAATTTTATACTTGTTTCTGAATTATCAAGTTGTTTAGATAACCTTTTAGCTATTTTAATAAGAATAGAATGATATTCTATTGTAAGATCATCATACATATCTAAGTCTTTATTTATTCCAGGTTTTAGGAATGAACGATCAAGATTATTTGTGGATGAGAAGTTTTGAAATATGAAAGTATTGTGGATATAATCATAAAACTCCTTAAACTTTTCGATTGTTTCTGGTATATTTATTTTTTGAATAATAGTTTTTTCATTTTCTAATAATTTAAGTATTTTATAGATGTATTCAAATGATAACGAGTCTGAGTAGAAATCATTGGGTTGTAGTAGATCAATACCTATTTTTCTTAATGATTTTTCTAAGTCTGAAACTTTTCTAAGAATTGGGATAATATCATTATAGAAGTTATTTATTTTAAATTTATCTATATAATCATATCTTTGATTAATTATATCTATATTTATGGAAGGATAGAGTAATCTTTCTTTAAAGAGTCTTCTCCCCATTGGAGTAACACATAGATTACAAACAGAAAGGAGGGATTCATTTTTTCCTTTATAGTATGAGTAATTATTAATTACATTTAATTGTCTAATTGAGTTAGATGTTAAACTGAGACATTGATTATCGTTAATTAATAGTGGTTTCTCTATATTATTTAATATATCAGATCTATGGTCTTTAACATAAAGCAGAAGATAGACGTATGCTATAGCAAGTTCATTTTTCATTTCAAGATCAAAGTGTTCTATTGGAGACATGAGGATACTTAGGTCAAATATATTTTGTAAAAATTCATTTTGAAAGGATGTTTTGAGGTAATTTTTATCTTTATAATGGTTAATTTGTATTGAATTATGTGAAATGTCCCAGTTTTGTATGATATCGTTTTTTGATAATTCAAAATTTTTGAAATGAAAGATTATTTCTGACGGATTATAAAAATTAATATATCTGCCGATTTCATCATTCCAGAAGTTATTATCATCTAATTTATCAATTACATAGTGAAGGTAGTTTTTACCGGTTGAAAGGTCAATTGACGAAATACCTGTAATATAGATATCTTTTGTCATATAACTATTTTTTTCAATATAGATCGACATAAGATAATGGTTTTCTTGTTTATTATAACCGTCAATAGTAGTTCCCGGTGAAACAATTCTGGTGACACCTCTTTCGGGGTTAGGAGGGGATGTAATTTGTTCAACGATAACAACTGTATAGTTGTTATTGAGTAATATGTTTTCATATTTTTGTATTGAAAAAATGGGGAATCCGGCTAAGAGGCAATTTGAGTATGATATATCTGGTTTATTTTTATTTTGTTTAGTAACTTGGAGAGCATTATTTAATATATTTTGACATATGTAGTATATATCGGGTCCATGGTTAATTTCATCATTAATTACGGCAAAAATATTAAAGTGACTACCGGATTGCATTAAGACAACAGTATTTTCTCCATATATCTTTGTATATTTATTATGGAAATCGATATATTTCCTTGTGTGATGATTTGAGTCCATTATATAATTAGAATATAATTATATTATGAACAATCATTTAAATATTAATAAATATTAATAGATATTAATAAATATTAATATAATGGAATATCGAGAAGGTAATTATCCTCATTATGAAAATGATTATGGGAATAATTATGAAAATGATGATGATAATAGTACTGATACATTAGGTATTATAGGATATGAATTATATTCATTTATGTGTTTCTTACTTTTATTTTTAAGTATATGTGGTGTATTAATGTGTAATGGGGATAATAATAATATAATTACTGGTTATAGTAGAGAAAGATTAATAAAAACCAAACTTGAGAAGTATAAGAGGAATGATAAATTTAAAGAAAAAGAATGTGCTATTTGTCTTGATAGTTATATGGAGGATGAGATTATAATATATTTAGAGTGTGGTCATTATTATCATAACGAGTGTTCAAAACAATGGTTTAAAGATGGAAAGTCATGTCCTCTTTGTCGTGCTTCTTTGAGTTAAATCAAAATTTGAAAAAAATTAGAAAGAACATAGTATCTAACAATTCTGGAGATTAATAATAATAATGATGACTACTGTTGATATGGATGATTTTGAAGTTGTTGGGATGGATGAAGCACCTTCTCCTGCTCCTGCCCCTAATCCGGGGCGTAGTTACGGGGACTTCATTAATGATCCTACATCTGTGAAGGTGTTTGGTATCAATGGTGTGAAGTACTACATCCGTAACTCTGTAAATGGTGATAAGGTTCGATCCCTTATGCTTGACCATGGTAAGTGTCAGGAGTGCTACCGTCGTTCCAAGCAACTCTTTGGGCTGAATGGTCCTGATGGTCCATGCCTTCTTTCAAATATTCGTTGTGAACACGACGGGTGTCAGAAGGGGAGTCTTTTCAAGGTCCGAGAAGAGGTTATGAAGGTGAACAAGGAATTTATTAACCCAAAGGTTTTTATGATTGAGAAGGATACGTTTCCTCCTATTAAGGAAGGAGTTGATCATGAAACGAACCTCCCATATGAGCACATTACGATTATTCCATCTTCTTTCACATCTCCAGAAAAGGCTAACATTTACCGGTCCTTTATGCAAGATATTCCTAGTTTCCAGAGTCGTCTTGAAAAGTTTTCTGAACAGGTAGCGGTTGATTCTATTAAGATTCTCTTTCAGAACCTTGATCGCCTCCAGCGTCCAGATCATTGGCGGAGTGTTTTTAAGTGGGTAATGGAATTTCAGGAACATGTTAAGAGTATGTGGAAGGATCTTATTCCTCATTGGCCAACTAATAAGGTGAATCGTCTCCACCTTACAATGTTCGCAATTACGACTGGTCGTGTTGAAGTTGATGGTACGGTTGCTATTCACAAGGATTTCCGTCAGTCAAACAACCTTATTGATTTCATGGTTTATCCATCTGTGGAACTTGCTCTGCGGGAAATGGACATTCGTTCAGATCCTAATAACTATATGGTCTCTCAGCTTGCTCGAAACATGGCAAAGCATAGGGTCGAATCAAAGTGGACAATCTCTCTTGTATGGGATGGAAAGTATAAGGATGATATGGATCTTGACGTCCTCTGGACTGTACAAGTTTCTCCCGGGACGGCACATGTAAAGAGGGACGATTCCCTGAACATCACCGAACGTATCTATTACGGGCACAAGAAGTACACTATCCGAGGAATGGACAACAATGATTACACTACTCTTCTTGATTTTGATGCGAATGCCTCTAAGGCAGAGGCAGAACCATCTGAGAATATCAGTTGCTCGCCATATGGGACTTACAAGATCAGGGTGAATAACTATTCACGGAAGACATACGGGGCAGACATCCCTTTTACGGTGATTATTCATCAGGAAGGAAATGAGAATATTATTTATGATAGGACCTGGTCATATAGTCGTATTTCAGGGGATTTTATGAATATTGTCGAACATTCTTTCACTCCGGTAACTAGTCCTGAACTGGTTATGTCAACCAAGGCAGCTTCTCGAGCAACAGCGGTAAACGATGAATGGACAACTCATTTTGGTAATCCAAAGTCAATTGTACCCAATCTTTCAAACCTGACTATTCCTGTGAATGTTTGGGATAAGAAGGAAACTGTTAATGACCTGACTGATTCTTTTATGAGTATGGCTGTAGCCTCAGTTGAAAAGAATACACAGAATACGAATAAGAGGCGTAAGGTCTATCTTTCTGAGAGGGAGAACGAAAACTCTCCAGATAACATTTCAGACCTTCTTGTCTATATGTCCCAGGGTTCCCATACACTTAGTATTGATCCTCGAAGTTATTCACCTGGATACATTACTGAAATTAAGACCAATTCTTCAGTAATGAAGGGGAACTACTCCCTTAATCATTATAAGGATAAGTTTCAGATTCCTAACAAGCCAAATGAGAATGGGAATGCTCGTTTCGACCATACTTGGTTTAAGAGTAATACCCTCCCTCGATCAGTTGAAGTTGAATGTATTGTCTCTTTTGGAGGAAATTGGTTCATGGTGATTGATGGACTAACTCTTCCAGTGAATAGCGGTGATTACCCTCTTTGTGGTGGTTTCCATCCTGGAAGTCTAAAGGCATCTTATCACAGTAAGCATAATTATCAGTGGACTTTCTGTAATACGAAGATTCTTCCCGAAGTAACTTATGATGATATTGAGGGAAAGAATCCACCAATGATCGGAACTTTCCTTGTATCTGATGAAATTGAGGTTGTACTTGATGGTCGTAAGATTAAGGTAAAGACCCATTAAAAAAACCAATGATAATATTTATAATAAAGAATAAAGAATAATTATTGAATATATTTCTTACATAAATCTTTATAGTTCCAATTTTTTTTATATGCGATATATTTGATTAGGTTGATATTTTGCATTTTAATGATAATTTCCATGTTCAACATTTTATTATTTTATTTATTATTATTTAAACCTAATATTCAAATTTATATAATGTATGTATAATAAATATAAATATAAATGATCACTACATTACCAAATGAAATAATTTTTTCTATAGTAAATATGAATGCTGGATTAAGTAATGGTTATCATTCATTTATGGAAGTTGATATAAGGGAAATTTTAAAATTGCGAAATATAAACACTGAATTTAGGGCGTTAATTGATAGTATTAGTAATTTGTGGGATTTTAAAAATAATATGAATGGCTTGCCGGAGGTATATTATAATCGTGTATATCGTGAGAAGACATTAAAATGGTCGGATTATAAATATGATTCTCGACGGTCTATTGATGAACAATTTACTGAATTATGCCAGAAAAACGCATCAAAAGAGAGTGTTGAATGGTTATTTAGAAATAATATATTTTTGTCTTTAAAAAATATAAAATATTTGATTATTAATAATCGGATTGATATAATAAAAATGTCCCTTCTTTATGAAGAAAATCAAAAAATAATATTTAATCGTTTTCATCTTGGAGAAATTCTGGATAAACAAAATGATATATTATCTAGTAAAGGAGTATTACATCCTTTAATTATTGCGGGTAATAATGGAATGGTTGAAATTATAGATTTATTATTAAATTTTAAAAAGGGTATTTTTAATAAAGAAATACCAAAATTATTGGATATTTCTATTAAATATAATTATGAGAAATTATTATCTTATTTAGTGGTGAATTATTATAATATAATTTCAAATCATCTTCAGAATAAATTATCCGCAATTATAAATAGAGTAGAAAATTGTCAGGGATTATTATTTTATTTAATGAATAGTAATAAAATTAAGGTTAGTCAAAAATTATTGATAGGATGTATTAATCAGGCATATACAGATTTGTTTAAATTTTGTTATGAAAAACATTATATAAATGATAATGAAAATATTGATTTAATGAAAGAGTGTATACATTATAATAATGTTGAAATACTTAATTATTTAATGAACGATAAAAAATGTAAAATAACTCCAGAGAAGTTTTCATTTTATTTTTTAAAAAAAAGAACGTATACTCCATCTTTTATAAGTAATATAGTTAATTATCATCGAACATATATAAAAAAGTCATCGAATATAATACATTTATCTATTAAATATGAAATCCATGAATTATTAATTAGGGAACTAGTATATAATAATTATAAATATACAAATGAAGAGATGAAAATGGCGATTGATTTAAATAAGTATTCTTTGGTAGAAGATATGTGTAAAAATATTAAGAATAAAAAATAATATTTATATAATTATTATGTCAATTTATTTAAATAAAATAATTGAGCGAGTTTATGAAAATACTGAATCAACAACTAACCCGGGTATAATTATAGCTTCTCCATCTGAAGATCCTCCATATAAATTCCATTGGATAAGAGATTCAGCATTAGTAATGAGAATATTTATTGATATGTATAAACAAACAAAAGATCCAAAATATTTTCAATCAATTATAAATTATATAGAAAATGAGTCAAAAATTCAAGATTTAAATACTATATCTGGTTTAGGAGAACCAAAGATAAATGTTGATTGTACTCCTTTTAATGGTTCATGGGGGAGACCTCAAAATGATGGTCCTGCTTTAAGAGGTATAATTATGATTCAAATAATTGATTTATTTAAATATAGGTATAGTATTTTAATTAATAATATTATCATACCGATTATTATAAAAGATTTAGAATATATTCTAAATAATTATAATAAGCTATCATTTGATATATGGGAAGAAAAGAAAGGTTGGCATTTTTATACTCGACTTGTTCAATTAAAATTTTTGAAAGATTGTATTAAAAATTATGAATATTTAAATAAGTCTTTTAATTTAGAAGAAGCAAAAAAAGTATATTTAAAATTATTAGAAAGTACAAAACACCATTTAAATGGAGAAAGTATTATATCTTCTTTTGATGAAGATGGTAAAATAATAAAATATGAAGATTCAGCAAACATATTGGCTTTTTCACATATTAATTATGATGAAGAACTATTACAAACGTTTAAATTAGAATATATTAGAAGTACGTGTGATGAATTATTAAAATATTTTAGAAATAAATATAATGATCAAGATATTAATTTAATAGGAAGATATAAAGAGGACCAGTATTATAATGGACAAATATGGATTATATGTAGTTTAGCATTAGCACAAGTATATATGAAATTATATATAAATCGGAACATTACGAAAGATAGATCTCCTATGCATAGAGCAAAGTCAAACCCAACCAACGAATATATTATAATAGCAAATGAGATATTAGAGAGAATATTATCATTGGATTCTGATTTTATATTACCTGAACAGTTTGATCCAAGTACAAATAAATATTATTCCGCAAAGAAGTTAACATGGAATTATTCTGAGCTTTATCTTTTGATTAAAATGTTAAATTAAAGTCTGTGACCATCACGAAGCCAGACATCTAAATTTTGATTAATATATTGTTGAATATTTTCAAGGTTATCTTTCTTATTTGTATTTTTCAGATACATATTAAGATAAACATCCAAATATCCTAAAATAGTAAGGATATGTTTGAGACGATTAATTTCACTCATATTTTTTTATATAATTAAAAAAATAAATTCAAATTTGAAATTGGTATTAGAATTATTTTAAATAAAAAAAGAAGATGTTTATTTATGGTATGTTGTCTTCTATTATTGAGGTGTTTAAGATGATCCTTGAAAGGGTTTATTTCATGTTTCATGGAACATACGAGATTAATCATGATATTCTATATAATATTTACAAGTCTATGTTTGAACTATCATATACTACTAATGTAAATGCTACTGAAGTGATTAAATTTGATAAGAAAATTAAACTCGGACTTTTGACAAATGAGATCCCTCCGATTGTTTATGGTGGTGTGGCGACTTGGATTGTTAATTTTATTAAAATGTTTGAAAATGATAAAGATGTTGAAGTAGTACCTATTTTCCTTGCTTATCAGGATACTCTTCCGGATGAATGTCTGAAGAAGTATAAGAATATTCGAGTTATTAATAGTGAAGAAGATATTATTGGATGTTTTAGTGATATTGATGTATGTGTGAATAATCTATGGATTGCTTTAGATACGATTATAAACATTAAGAAACAATATCCTAATATGAGTATGGTATCTGTATGTCATTCTCTAATTAGGATGGAGAACATTACAAATATGGGATCTTGTTATACAAATAATTTTAATCAGCAAGAGATAACATTTCAGAATTCTGATTATGTGGTTTTGATTAGTAAGGCAGAGGAGAGGTATTATAATAGTTTTGGATATAATTTATTTGGAACAAAGACACAAGTAATTTATAATAGTTATACACCTAAATATGATAATGTTGAACTTGATATTAATTATGGGTCGAATGATGTTGGATATATTGGACGGCATGTCCCAAGGAAGCGACCTGAAATTCCTCTACTAGCTGTAAATACTCTTGAAAATAGTGATGTAAGGGTTTTTAATATGGGGGTTGATTATGATAAATATGATAATGAATATTGGAGAAAACTGGAAAAGGAACATAAGGACAGACTTGTTATTATTCCATTTTCAACCGATACAAAAGTAAAAGAAGATTATTGGAAGACAATTGGTATTAATTGTATTACTGGAATATATGAACCATTTGGGTATACTATTTGTGAATCACTTGATCGAAGGATTCCTGTGATTGTATCTGATATAGATGGTCCAAAAGAGATTATAGAAGAAGTAAAAGACAACATAATTACATATGAAGTAGATATTGATAATTATAAAAACGACATTAATAATTTTAGTAAGGTGCTTGACGAGATGTGGAAGATTAGTCCTGAACAAAGGAAAATTAATTGTGAAAAAGCTAGAAAGTGTTTAGATAAGCTTCGTCCTGAAGTTATTAAAGAAGATTGGAAACGTCTTATCCATGAGATTTGTTAGAGACCAACAAAATCCATATTTATTAAATAATTTTTAAAGTCTTCATTTAGGGTATGTTTATGGTTAAAGTGAGTTTATCGAAAGATAGGTGAGACCTTCCAGTCCACAGGCGTAAGTTCCAATTCACGCGGGATCGTAACCCGTCATATCCATATTATTTTATTCTTTTTTATTATTTTTATTATTTTTATTTAATCTATAAAAATAAATTAAAATACTTAAAATGTTAGCGTTAATATAATGTATACTACTATGCGAGTTGAAAAAAGGAATGGGAATCTAGAAGACGTTTCTTTTGATAAAATTCAAGTCCGTTTGAGATCATTATGTATAGGTTCTGAATTTGATAAAAAGTTAAAAATTGATCCAACAAAAATTGCTCAAAAAGTTTGTTCCGAGATATATGATAAAGTAAAGACTAGTATTTTGGATGAATTATCATCTGAGACATCTATTTCTATGTATTCAAAAGACCCTGAATATGCTACTTTAGCTGGACGCATTGTTGTTTCAAACCATCATAAGAATACTTCTGATAGTTTTCCTGGAGTAATTAGGGATTTATATGAAAATGGAATTATAAAAGAGTATCTTTTTAAAATTGTAACTGAGAACGAAGAACTAATTAATAATAAAATTAATCATATGAAAGATTATACTATTGATTTTTTCGGATTTAAAACATTGGAGAAAAGTTATTTATTAAGGATTAATGGGGAAGTTCGTGAACGTCCTCAATATTTATTTATGAGAGTTGCCCTTTGTATTCACAGAGATAATTTAGAAAAGGCATTTGAAACATATGAACATATTTCAAATAAAGATTTTATTCATGCGACTCCAACTTTATTTAATGCTGGAACAACTAGAGAACAATTAGCTTCTTGTTTTCTATTATCTATGAAAGATGATTCTGTCGATGGTATTTTTGATACACTTAAGGATTGTGCTAAGATTTCTAAATATTCTGGTGGAATAGGTCTCCATGTTCATAATATTCGATCGAATGATTCTTTTATCCGAGGGACAAATGGTTATTCAAATGGTATTGTTCCTATGTTGCGGGTTTTTAATGATACTGCTAGATATATTGATCAGGGAGGGGGTAAAAGGAATGGTTCATTTGCGATTTATTTGGAACCTTGGCATGCCGATATATTTGATTTTCTTGAATTAAAGAAAAATCATGGTAATGAATTGGAGCGGGCTCGAGATCTATTTTATGGTATGTGGATACCTGATTTATTTATGGAGAGAGTTAAGGAAAATGGTACGTGGTCGTTAATGTGTCCAGATGAGTGTCCTGGATTAAGTGATTGTCATAGTGATGAATTTAGAGAACTTTATATTAAATATGAGATGGAAGGAAAGGTTAGAAAGACTGTAAATGCTCAAGAGGTATGGTTTTCTATTTTAACTTGTCAGATTGAAACTGGGACACCATATTTGTTATATAAAGATGCTTGTAATAATAAATCAAACCAGAAAAATTTGGGAACTATTAAATCTTCAAATTTATGTACTGAAATTATTGAGTATTCCGATAAAGATGAGACGGCTGTTTGTAATTTGGCCTCAATATCACTTCCAAGTTGTTTAGAAAATAGGGATTTATCTCAATTAAATTTGACAATATATACAAAAGAAGGGTGTAATTATTGTAAATATTCTAAATTATTGTGTGATGATTTAAATATTAAATATAATTTAAAAGATAAAGAAGAGTTGAAAAAGAGTACGGACGGGATTACATTTCCTCAGATATATAATAATACCGATGAACATATTGGTGGTTATACCGAATTGGTTGAGTATACAAAACCTAGTTTTAATTATAATAAGTTAAAAAATTTATCAAAGATATTAACTTATAATTTAAATAAGATAATTGATTATAATTTCTATCCTATTCCTGAAACGAAATTATCGAATATGAGACATCGTCCTATTGGTTTAGGAGTCCAGGGATTAGCAAATGTATTTTATGAAATGAAAACTGAATTTGGTTCAGAATTATCTAGGGAGTTAAATGATAAGATATTCCAAAGTATTTATTACGGTTCTTTAGAAGCTTCTATGGAAATTGCTAGAGATAGAGAAGATGAAATGAGAGTTCTAAAAGAGGTTAATGATGGAAATGAAAATGTTTCCGATGATATTTTAAAAGATATTAATAATAGATTAAAACCTTTTGATGGGGAATTGGAAAGAGATGAATATTTGGGGACATATTCAAGTTATATTGGTTCTCCTATGTATAATGGAAAACTCCAGTTTGATTTATGGGGTGTCGAAGTATCCAATGAATTATTTGATTGGAACTATTTACGAGGGGAGATAAAGAAATATGGTGTTAGAAATAGTTTGCTTGTGGCTCCGATGCCGACAGCATCTACATCGCAGATTCTGGGTAATTATGAATGTATTGAGCCTGTTATTTCGAATATTTATACTCGTCGAGTATTGGCGGGAGAATTTATGGTAATTAATGAATATCTTGTTCGAGATTTGATGCTTTTGGATAAATGGAATGAAACAGTTAAGAATAAGATTATTGAACATGATGGATCAGTTCAAGGAATACCTGAAATACCTGAGTTTATTAGAACTCGGTATAAAACAGCATGGGAGGTCAAGCAAAAGCATATTCTTGATCTGGCGGCTGATAGGGGGAAATTTATATGTCAATCTCAGAGTCTTAATTTGTTTGTTGAGTCTCCTGATTTTAAGGTCTTATCATCAATGCATTTTTATGGTTGGAAGAGAGGATTAAAAACCGGAATGTATTATTTACGGACTCGTCCAAGTTCAAAAGCTATCCAATTTACGATCGAACCTGAAAAGGCGTGTGAGTCATGTTCGGGGTAAGGTTGCTAACCGGTTGATTTATTTAAAATAAATGAATCAACTTCATTAAAAATATTAATTTTATCTTGAATGATTTCAACATTTACCTTTTCAAGTTTTTTCTTTTTCTTAACTTCTTTAGTATTATTATTGATGGTATTATTTTTTTGTTCATGAACTTTTTTAGCCATAAACATTTTATTAACGTTCCCTTGGACTTGTATTAATAATATATGGTCATTCCTTATAGGAATTGAAAATTTTATTATATTTGTTAAATATGCTATAGCATTAAATAAAATAGGTAATCGTGTATTACGTTTACCTGTTGTATAATTGAGAGTATAGAGAGAGAATAGTGCTTTTATTTGTTTTGTTATATTACTATTTTTCCTTAATCTCATTTCTTCAAAGACCGTTTCCCAGATGACCCATATAACATTACTTCTATATTTCTTATCTACTTCTTTAATATCCCTTTCGTGTATGTTCCACGCTGTTTTCTTTTTTTTATGTAGAGCTTCCCATTTAACTAGCCAAAAGATCCAATAACAGCATTTTTCATATCCAAATTGTTTATTCTTGCAAAGGGCAAATATTTCATTAATAATTATTTTTAATTCATCTGGATCATTAAATTTAATAATATTATCAGGTAAGATGTTCATTTGAGCAAATAATCGTTTTTGAATATTACCATATTTAAAATCTTCAGAACCATTAATCTTTGGATATTTATCATATTTTTTACTTTTGGGAGAGGTTAATAATGTTGTTATAATATCAAAAAATAAGTTCCTTATCATTTGACTATTCCGAAGTAATAGTATTCCTTCTTTTGATTTTGTATCTAAACGATTAATTTGATTTTGTAAAATGAGTGTTTTATTAAGGAAATATATTGGTAAATTTGGATTATTAACACTAATAACCTTGGAGGTATATATCATTAATTTTTCCCATAGAAGTATAGAATATCCAGAAATAATACATTCTGTAGTCCAGTGACACGCTTGTTCTATTTTTTTACTATCAATTGATTTAATAACAGTATTTACTACATCTGATTTTTTAAAACCTGAAAATGTCTTTGATTTAAAAGAACTTGATTCACGATTATCATTTATTAAATATTGTTCATCCATAATAAGAATATTTTAAAATATTTTTAAAATATTTACTAAGTTTAATTTTTATCTTTTTTATAATGTTATTAAAAAATGGATAAAGAAAAGAAAAAAAGAGAACGGAAAGATAAAAAAGAAAAAAAAGAAGCTGTAAAAAAAGCACTTCAAGAACAAAAAACGAATAAAGAAGAAAAAGTAAATGAAGCAAATTTTAATGTAAATGTCCCTATTAATTTCGAATTTTTATGTTCTGTATATAATTTATTATTAACTTCTAACTCAAGAATCCATTGGGAACCTGATGAATTAATACCCATTGGTATGACTCTAAGGGATTTAAAAGGTATGATCGCATATTATGAAAATGCGATTAAACAAAAAAATAAAGAATCAAATGAAGGAAATTCAGAAAATCAAGAGAATAGTAATTTAAGCACCAGTGCTTCCCAACCCCCCAGTACCTCTTGATGTATCAGAAAGGACATTAACAACTGAAAATGAAATAGATGAAAGCAAAGGTGAACATATTTGAAATAGTCTTGTGTTTTGTTCAATGACAAAATCTTCATCTGAGAGATTATCTACAATTCCAATGATATTTCCACGATAACCGGCATCAATTATACCGACTGAATTTGCTAATCGTAATGGAGTATTTGCTCCCATTGAAGATCGTGGATATAGATAGTACGATAAACTAAATTCTGGTCCAATGTCTGGATGGTAATCATCCCTAAATGCTTCGCAAGCTATACCAAGATCAATTTTAAAAGATAAAGCTTTTGCCGGAACAACTATTCTTCCTGGTACAAATAAATCAATACCACTATCACCTTCATGGTATGTTGTATGGTTTTCATAAAGGGCTCTTATAGAATCAGTATCGGGTTTTATTCTAAGAAGCATTGTTTTTATTTTTTTATTATTAAATTATGTTTATATACTTTCAAATTTAATATTTATCCGTTTCAAGTAAAAATCTTTATTATTTGATTAATACTGTCATATGATAAATGATTTGAAAGATAAAATTTATTATTTATATATTTTTTTGTCATCCACCACCTTCCTGGAAGTTTTTTTTTAATGATCATCCACCTTCCTGGAAGTTTTTTTTTAATGATCATCCACCTTCCTGGAGAGGTTTTTTAAACCCCATACTTCAGCCACCAACTTTAACAACATTTACCTTAGAGATGTCACCTCCTTCAAGTTCAGATAAATGAAAGTTAACATTGGAATATATCTTATGTTCATCTAATAATTTTTCAATTTTATCGGTCATTTTCTTACCTTTCAGTTTCTCTAATTGTTTTTCATCTTGATCTATCCATTTTTCTGGATCAGTTATTTCTGTTAAATAAAAATCATATTTAGTTTTATTATTAATTATTTTAATCTTCATAATTAAATACTTATTAAAAATCCTAATATTTGTTTTATAAAGAGTTCGTTTTGACATTTATAAATATATATATATATTTTTTTTATATATATATATTATAAAAAGAAATGCCGGCTGGAACTTGCTATGATCCAAATCATGATACTGTATGTGAGAATAAGTGTACGGCCGCTTCTACCTCACCGGGCTTCTATGAACAGGGGGAAGAAGTTTTTGACTATAATTTTGCTACCGGAGAGAGGAAGAAGGTCGGGAACACCTCCGCCGAACCCAACTACCCCGTTACAGGTGGAACTATTACGGAAGCAAAAAAAGGGGAACACCTCGACTTATGTGAAATGAAAAGGACACAGGAAATTCAAGAACATGCTGATATAATGGGTGCTTCAGCATGGATGTCTGCCGGGGAATTAGTTGTATGGTTAATTGTTGCGGGTATTATGTATGGGACATACGTTTTATTTGAAGAAAAGATGAAATTTAAAGAATCATTCTTATGTTCAGATTTAAGTAAATCATCTCCAGTAAATATGGAGATAATTGGTAAAATATATGTATTATTCTGCTTTATAATTATGTTTGTTGTAAGGAAATTAACTCAAACTAAGACACTTCAAAAAATTGATTTATTAAGTATTAAAGAATATGTTAGTGATTTTCTCCCTTATTCGGTAATCTCCCTTGGAGGATATGTATTTTTCAGTGGTTATTTAAGAATGAAAGCAAGTGATACTCCTATGTCAGGTGGGGGACCTATGGAAGCATTTAAAAAGATGAGCACGACAGCTTTAACAGTATATGTTGGTATTATTCTAATGGTAATAAATGCATTCGGTTTATCATATTTTTATCTAAAACACAAATCTAAAAATAGAGATGATCAATATGCTAGAACCCTTTACTGGGGACAAATTACAACATTATTAATTGGTGGATTAACTGCTCTATGTATAGCATTATTTACTTGTTCAGAATTAATAAGTGGGGGACCTTTCAAGACTTCATATGTTCTTATTAAATGGATATTATTGATCTTAATCGTTATAGGATGTATCCACCTTATAAATATTGAAACATCAAAACCACACAGATACCTACAGACAAATGAAGATTTATTAGGGAAAGAGAATTGGTTTGGTAATTCGACGCGTGCCGAAGAAGTATATGTAGAAACTCCAACAACCTTCGATAATGCATATAAGAGGGATAACGGGTATTCCTCGACTGAACCGTCGGTAGACGAGTCACAGTGGAAAAAGAATGCTTTCATCAACGTTAATGGTAAATGCCATACGATAACTAATGAAGATAAATGCAAAGCGAATGCAACGCTGGGAAGTGATGAAGGGCAGTGCACTTGGACAAATGGTAGATGCCTCCTCTCCAGCTTGGTCCCGCAGGCTACCGTCGTCACTCTGCCCCAGACAGGCGCCACCTGTGTGGGCACCGCCACGGCGGTGCCCGCGGCCTGTACGGGCACCGCTGACGACGCGAGCGTCGTGTGCGAGACGGCCTTCTCCGATGTCCCCGGCACGTCCGCCGGTGACTGCCCGGCGGGCTGCGACTACGCCGACGCCCACACCCCGACGTGCGACCTCAGCGACTCCACGGACGGCACGGCCGACTGCCCGCAGGGCTGCACGTACACACCTCCTTAATATATAATTAGAATTTGATTAAAATTATATTTAAAATTATATTGATTATTATAAATTATTATATGAAATTTGCTATTTATGGACCAATGTGTTCTGGAAAAACAACTATAGCAAATATCATTCAAAGTAAAAATAAAGATTATGAAATATTTTCATTTGGTGGTAGAATAAAAGAATTAGCTAAAGAACTTTTTGATATGAAAAATAAAGACAGATCATTACTTATTAATATTGCTTCAAAAATGAGAGAAATTGATGAAGATGTTTGGGCTAAATATGTAATTAATCAAACAAAAGATAAAGAATTTTGTATTATTGATGATTTAAGATTTCAAAATGAATTAAATTACCTTGAAGGATGGAAAATTATTTGTTTAACTACGCCTTTAAATGTAAGATTAGAAAGACTTAAAAATTTATATGATAACCATGAAGACCATGTAAAAAATATGAAACATAAATCAGAAACAGATACTTTAAATTTACCTGAAGATACAATTTATATTGATACTTCAATCGAATATGAATCTTTAAAAGAAATAGTATTAAATTTATTAAAGTAAACTTTGTTTATTTATTAAAAGTATTTCATACTTTGTTTATTTATTAAAAGTATTTCATACTTTGTTTATTTATTAAAAGTATTTCATACTTTGTTTAAAATTTATTAATTATTATCTTTTTTATATTAATAATGGATTTTTTAGATTGGTTAAAAGAAAAACCGATTCAAGTCGATGATAGTATAACTAATAAATATTTAGTTAATAATCTTTTAGAAATTATAGTGAATTGGATGAATACTACTGATGATGTATATTGTAATACTGATTACAATACTTTTAAGATTAATTTTTATAAGTATATTTATTTAGGGATAAATAATAAACGTGATAAATTAGAGTTTAATGATCTTTATTATGAATTAAAATATAATGATGATGTTGTATGTTTATATTTAGAGTTAAATGATTTTATGAATTCTCAGGGGTCAATAATGTTCCAAAACTTTGGGTCATATAATTTATTAGAATTTTTAATGGATAATACATATATTCTAGAAGAAGAACCTCAAAATAATGAAAATGAAGAATTAATATATTATGAATATGAGATGTATAAATAAAATATTATAAATATTATACAATGACATTATCTTTCCTTCAAATTGCTGGAGCCCTTCCATTTTCATTATTTAGCGGTGGTGCTAAAAGATCAAGAAGAAAATCTAATAAAAGAGGTAGAACCAGATCTCGTAAAGTTGAAGAAAGAACTGGTAGAAGAACTGGTAGAAGAACTGGTAGAAGAACCGGTAGAAGAACTGGTAGAAGAACTGGTAGAAGAACTGGTAGAGTTGCTGTCTACAATGAAAGAAGAAGACAACAGCGGAGGACACAAAGGGGTGGGGACTCGACTTGTGCTGGCAACCCGAGTCCCGCATTAGAGCAGACTGGAGGAAGTTCATGTGGAGCTCATTTATCTAACTCACAAGTCCAAGGCGGAGGATCTAGAAGACGGGTTGCCAGAAGAACCGGTAGAAAACCGGGTAGAAGAACTAATAGACGCACTGGTAGAAAACCTAGTAGAAGAACTAATAGACGCACTGGTAGAAAACCTAGTAGACGCACTGGTAGAAAACCGGGTAGAAAACCGGGTAGAAGAACTGATAGACGGACTAATAGAAGAAAAGAAATACGAGTTAGAGATTTATCGAAAAGAAAATTAAAAGGATCTCCTGGAAAATATGAATGTGTAAATGGATGTGATAAAAATAAAAAAGCTTATTTTACAGGAGAAGAACCAAGTCCCAAAGGAATTGGTTATTGTGCCAGATGTACACCATTAGGAGTTACTATGAAAGGTAAAGATGGAAATTTATGGGAAAATAAAAAGTATTCAAAGGGTAAGAGATGGGTAAAAGTAAGAGATGATATGGTTGGGGGGTATCTTAGAGCTGGAATATTTTAAACCCTTGAATAGAAAAAGCAATATGGCGATTCATTTAATACATTTTGAATTGTAGTTTCTTGAACAGATGTATCATTATGAATATTCCATTTTTTGGTATTATAATTATAACACATAGCATAATAATGACCACCGTGTAATCCTCCGCTATGGATACATACCCCTTTTAGTTTATAGTTCATACTATTTTTTTTAGAATTTACACAATATTTTTTCATATTAAGATATTCTGGAAATTCGATATGTTTATTTATCTTTCTATTTAATCTGAATTGTTTAATAAGTATAATTATTACAGGAGATAAATCCCAAAAATTTATTTTCTTTTGAGGACATACCTTTTCACCACATTTATCACACTTCCATGTATTATCCATATCCAGGACATTCTGTTTTACAAATTCATCTAAGCAATCATAGAGATCATTGTAGTTATCTTCTAATGTTAATGTGATTGTCATAATTGGTTCATGATTGGTTGTAATGTAGTCACATTCGGGACAAGACGTAATTGATAAAAGTTGTGAATAAAATGTTTTAATGATATACGAATAATTACTTTCAAAAAAAGATTTCCATTCATTAATACCTTTTATTTTAAGGTTATCATAGTTAGTTTTTGGTTCTCCTTTAATAACAATATTTACTTTTCTTTTAATTGAGCCATGTAAAAGATCAATAAGTTTATTTAGAAAATCTTGACAGTCATTTTGATTAAAAGATTCAAAATATAATTTTTCTTTTTGACATCTTTTGATAAATTCAATAAGTATGTTTCTTGTGGATACAACACCTTCTTTATTATCTTTCCATATTTCTTTTTGAAGTTTCATTAATTCGGACATTAAATTATAATCGTTTCGAGGTGATTTCTTAGTACAATCAAGTGTGAAATTATCATTTTGATATGATAATTCTTCTAAATGACATATACATTGTAATGCCGAATTCATATAGCATGTATTTCCTAAATTAGTAAAACCTTTACTCATTATGATTATATAATATTATTTCTTTTTTCTTTAAACAATTATTTATAAATTAGTTTCTGAACCCATAATCAAATTTAAGTATTTATAGTTAAATAATTTTATATGTATTAATATAAAATGGCAGAAGAAAATGTTAGTATGGAAGTTAATGAGGTTGAAGAGCCAGCTCCCGTTGAAGAGCCTGAACCCGTTGAAGAGCCTGAGCCTGTTGAAGAACCTGAACCCGTTGAAGAGCCTGAAGCAGAGCCCGTTGAAGAGCCTGAACCAGCCCCCGTTGAAGAACCTGAGCCGGTTGAAGAACCTGAACCTGCCCCTGTTGAAGAACCTGAACCTGCCCCTGTTGAAGAACCTGAGCCGGTTGAAGAACCTGAACCAGCCCCCGTTGAAGAGCCTGAACCAGCCCCAGTTGAAGAACCCGAGCCTGTTGAAGAAGAAACAAATCCCGATATTGGAAAACAATATTCTGTAGATTTACTTAAAGATTGTTTATCAAATTGGCTTTCAGGAAATATATTAAGGAGTACATTTTATGAAACTCTAGAGAATAATAGAGTTAAGAAAGAAAACAATGAAACACTTAATAAATTACTTGAAATTATGAAATTATGGTTTTCTGGTGAAACAAATAATGAAGTTGTCAGTAAATTAAGAAATATAAATAATTATCATTTAAAATCTAAAAAAGAAATAGAAAACAACAAATTGGAATTAGTAGTTAATGGTTTTATTAATTTTTCTTTAAGAAAAATTAATAGTGAAGAAATGAAAAACATATTAGAATAAATTTAAATATAACTTTTTTAATTATAACTTTTTTAATTTTAGTATAAATAATACTTTAATTCGAGTAGGCAAGACCACCCATACCACTCATAATGCGAAGGACATTATAATTAACAGCATATACATGGTAGTCTTGAACGGCGGTTGTAACAAGTTGGGCATTATCAATACGAGAGAAATTACATGTTCCGGATGGTTGATGTTCTTCTGGTTTAAGAGCGAAAGAGTAAACACCAATTTTGTCGGCAGTCCCTACAGAGCCCCCTGTGTGGTGTTGCCAAACTTGAGCACGCGTGAAGTATTGAGTGTCTCTTTCGGAGAAACGATCATGTCCATTTAATTTAAGGATCCATGTCTTAGCTAGGGTGATTGCGTTATCTAATTTTACTTCGACAGCAGCAGCATTCGCGCCAAAATTGCTGTCGCTAGGAAGAGCTTTTTGAACACTCCAAACTAATTCTTTAACAGGGTGGTTAAAGTTAAGAGTCATTGTTCCCCCAGAACTGTAAGCAGCATGCTGAACTTGTTCAATTAAGTATTCATGAGAAACTTGAGCAAATCTACGCCTTTCATCAGTATCTAGATAGATGTAGTCAGCAAATAATTTAAAGGTTGGTGCGACCTTAACACCAGCAACCGCGTCCAAAACAAAATCATCGGCGCCAGTTGACTCCCGAGCTAAGTTCGCTATTTCTTCAAATGCAATCTTTACTTTAACTTCGTGATATTGAAGGGCAATAAGAGGTAGAGCAAGACCCGGATTTCTGCAAAACCAAAATTGAAGTGGAACAAAAATATGTGCTTCGGCTTCATCTTCGTTGGTCGCCTCGGTCGTGATAGTCCAAGCACCAGTTTCAGTAGACGACGCCGTTGCGCCACTCGCAACCCCAACAGCTACAGCATTTCCATTACCACTCATCTTATTAAAAAGGGTTCCACTTTTTCCAGTTGGATTATCTTCCGATAATTGAGACCATACCGACATCCAGTGTCCATAATGTCTATCAATTCTTTGACCACCAATTTCAAGTTCAACATCTTTCATTAAATTGTTTCCATAGTTATTTAATATAGCAAGAGAACCCGCCGCGTCGGGACCCTCAAATGTTACCGAGTGTTCTAAGTACATTCTGTGAACGAGATCACCGTTTCTTGAGATCGTCGCAGTAACAGATTGACCAAATCCTTCAGTTCCGTTAAAGGTTTGTTCGATGGCTTCCATCGAGAAGTTAGTGTGTCTGCGGTAGACAACTTTAAAGAAAGTAATTTGGGGATTACCCGTAAGGTAGATATCCTGAGCTC
>MDTC01045573.1_pt1 | contig 36345 bp, 25 predicted proteins | sample 811181 | NCBI WGS metagenome assembly MDTC01 (sample SAMN05326644, study PRJNA326480) | marine metagenome | isolation source: seawater | place: Pacific Ocean: North | collected 2011
AAAAATTTTCCCAACCAAAGAAGGATGGTTGGTTTCAGCAACCGGGGGCCTCCAAATTTATGGAATACAGTCAGCAGCACATCGGTGAAGCAGATGGGAAAGTTCGGATACCGCAATTTAAGACTGGAGTCAGTTCCTTCAAACAGCCCGAGCAGTTACCCGAGGTGACCCCTCCCCCACCGGCTAAGGTTGCTGAATATGCAGCACCTCGATATTATGAAACAAAAGACCCCGTGTTCATGATTTCAGACCAACGTGTGTCTACTCGTGCGACAAGTGAAGGGTACTATAACTCCAATGGATTGACAAAAGTCCGAACACTGCAAGCAATTCAGCGTCTTTTCGCTTTCGATCATACACCTACTTATGTCTGCAAGAACCGAAACTGGTTACCCAAAGAAATTGATTTTTTAATTGAGGAAACAAAGCTCAATTCTGCACTCATTCGTAATTCAGCCATTTTTGGAAATTTCTTCCGAAAATACTCTCGCGGTGGACTTGATAGCACTTACTTCCAGGACAAAGACACTGACTTGATTTCACCGGTTGCTCTCAATTTATGGCGTCAGGCATGGTTGCCAATATTATTGGATATCGAGATGGTGTATCACTCAGAACAGGAGCATTGGAATTTAGGTGAATCCGATTTGCAACGGCAAAATGGATTTGAAGAAATTGCTACTCACTCAGTAAACCCAACAACAATTACCCAACGTGTGCCTATTTCGAGAAATATCGGGAAAATCGTATCAAAGCAAATTGAACGGTTTTTAGAAAGTGAAGATGAATTGGACGAAGATGGCAATGAAGGCGTGTTGTCAAACGATGAAGAGGAAATGTTCCATCTTCTGAAAGAAGAGTTTCTTTCTCGTGACCTTCTCTCAGTCACCTTAAGCGGAATTGATGATCGAATTAACGGATTGTCGATGGACGATGCAGTTCGTGCAGGTATGCTTGAGATTACACAAATCTCGATAGTTGATGCCTTTGGTCAAATCTCAACGGTCAATCCTCTTGGCCTAACAACGCTGGATAGCGACGGTTCTAACCCTAGAGTGAGTGTAGGGCTGAGTCTACAAAACCAGGCTGATACTCCCGGTAGAATGATTTTGAGACCAAGAATTCCAAAACCATCGCGTCTCGACTTCAAATTACTCGCCCATGATTCTGATGATTTGCCATCCAATTCCTCATCCAAGTCAATGACGACCAATCAGCCTGCACGAACTCCTGTTTGTGGCTACCTACTACCAGACCACATCGAATGGGCAATGGAAGTTTTCAATCATGAAGGAGACGCAAAAGGACAACTCCGCGTTGCTAATCGTGATTGGTCACTTGGTGGAATCCAGAAAGGCAAATTGGCATGGGATTCATCACCCGGGGATAATTCACCTGCAGGGATGTTGCCTGAAACGCAAAATATCCATATGAATCGATTGCTTAACTCATTAATGGAAATAGGCATGACAGATGAATTGGAAACCGGTATCGAAAACAGTGGGGAAGGTGCCCTTTCTGCAATGTTGCGAACAATAGATACATCATACAGGCATTCTGATCCGTTTGGAAAAGGAGGAGCAAATCATCCCTCGTTCTACATGGGACGTCCAGTAGCTGTAGTTCGTGCAAAAATTCGTCTACAGTTGGAGGGTGGAGAAAACGGTATGAGTGATAATTTGAAGAAGTATCAGTTCCAAGTTCGACTTGGAAGTGTTGCCAAATCAATTGATGGACTTCTAGGTTACTTTGTCAACGACGACTATTCACGGTTTATGAGTGTCTTACCATTCGAACAAGATGGTACCTCACTCACCCCTTCTACTGCCTCAATCGACCATGATTATGTGACGTTTGATAACACCATCGATGTCTTACCGGAGCAAGATGTTTATCTCACTTTATTGATGAACCCGCAAGCATCTCTCCACATCACGTCAGGTATCCTACCTCAAAAAGAAATCACTCTTCTTCGTGATCATTGGGAAGATGCACTCTCGCGGATTGCTCCAACATTCAAAGTAGGCCCGGTTCTTGTTGACCCAACCTCAGTAAGGATGCCAATTGACGATGCAAAACCGAACCTCATTTGGAAATGGGTCCATAGAGAATCTCCATCCGAATGGAAGGAATCTGAAATAAAGGACTCGGATTCACTTGCAGGTTTGCCATCGGGTAAAATGACGGCCTATGAAGGATGGATTAAACTTGACATTGATGAGAATACTCAAAATTCGTAAACAGGTGATGAAATGAAATATGGAATGAATATCCTTGCAATAATGGCCGTAATTTTGGTCTTTATCGGAACAATACAAATGCAGCCACACGCTCTTCAAGGACAATTCGAAGTGGAAAGCACATCGAATAGTCAGACATCCGCACGCAATTCATCTTGCGACCCCTCCATTAACATCTCACTCCAAACTACAACGTTTACACCAAGTCGAAAAATTCCACTCGAAGTCGAACTTTCCTGCATGGACTTTAAATCGATATACGACGATAATGATGACGGATTTATGGACTTTGATTTACGAGTGAGATTGTTCCAAAATGGGGCTGCTGGAAATGAGCCAATTTGGTTTGCTAATCAAAATTCAAAAGATTGTGTAGCATATAGTTGTGTATATTGGGATTTCAATCTCAATTCAACAAATTTTGTCGAGGTGTTTTATCTCAATGGTAGCATCAATAATGATGCTGAAAATGACGATGAATTATGGCCACCGAGAGACAACAACTTAACACCGAATCAAAACTATACAGCCGTGGTGTCTTTGAATTCAATGAATCAGTATTTCTCCATGAACAGAAGCATCGGTTTTTCGATTATTCCTGCATCAAATTCTAAGCAATGTTCGCCGTTGCTCAAGACGTTTACGACCAACAGTTCTACATCAACTCCAACTGTTCCTTTAGAAACTGGAAATTTCTATCGATTTTCTGATACATTATACAATCACCTTGAATTAACCTGTCTTGATCAATCCGATAGTTACGATGTGCTGTGGCGAATAACCGAATGGCAAAGTGGTAATGAATTAGATAGAGGTTGGTGGAATGTGACGGGTGTCGAAAATGCGCAAACATCGATAACCCGGTTAGCATCAGACCTTTTCCAAGACGATGGCTCAAGTAAATATGCAATATCTGGTTCGGTATCCATACTTCATGGATCAACCATGGGATACTATCCAAACCCTGGCTACAATTACTCATATGGAGGATTTTGGATTAACATTAGTGATATTGACGATGATCTTATCGAAGATCCAAATGATAATTGTATTTCGATTCAAAATCCGTACCAGCTTGATTTTGATTCAGACCAAATTGGGGACGTTTGCGACAGCGATATTGATGATGACAACGTCAATAATTCCGTACCCTTCGATGGCACCGGACCTGACAAATGCCCTTACGAAAATGCATCGCAAAAAGACTATGATTCCGACGGCTGTTTAGACGAAGTTGAACTTCTAGACTCTGACAATGATTCAATACCTGATATTTACGATGCCTATCCATATACATCCTATACAGAAGATTATGACAACGATACAATCGATAACTATGATGACAACTGTCCACTCACCTCTAATTTTCATCAAACGGACATGGATGGAGACGATGTTGGAGATGTTTGTGATTACGACATCGACGGGGATGAGGTGAACAACAGTATTCCGGTTGTTCTATCAAACTTCACCAATCTCGACCAATGTCCGTTTACAGCGGTTAACTCAACTAACGATGTGGATGCCAACGGTTGTGTCGATGAGCCTGAAATAATTGAATGTCCAGTTTGTAATCAAACTCAAACAGTAGCGACTGAGCCTGTTGAGACAGAACCAATTATCGCTGAGAGTAACGAAACTGCCATTCTTGACCCAGAGGATATCCCTACTGTCGCTGCGATTGGTGGTGCTGGTGCATTTGGTGGTGGCCTTGCTGCGGTTGGAATACGTAAACTGCGACAAGGAGCGCGCTACATTGGAGTTGATGATGGACTCGATATGTTGAAACACCTACCTAAACGAAAGAAGGCTGATAGCGGTTCTGACCACTACTTCCAAAAAGGCAGGATTCGGCAAGAAGAAATGACAAAGTCTGCCGACAAACTTCTCGACGACTACATCGAAGATTCTGAGGGTGGTAGCAGTAAGAAAAAGATGCAGAAGGCAAAGCCTAACGGGAAGAAAAAATGAGGTGTAAACATGAGTGATGAGTATATTTTAGATGACGTAATCGAAACTTTTTCGGACGAGGATACCTTACTCTCCGATATTCAAAACAATCCTGTCAAGTGGTTGTTATCACTGGCTATAATTGCCCCAGGAATGGCATATACAATGACTGCCGAACCCTCATATACTCAGGCAATGGTCAGTTGGGGTATACCTGAACATCTTGATTGGGTTTTAGCCATCTTTGTCACTGGGCAACTGTTCATTGCCCCACTATCGTGCTATTTCCTGGCCCGAACTGGAAATGTTGCCCCAGGGTTGTTTATTGCGATGGGGGGTTCTGCAATTCTCCTAGCAAATCCTATCGAAATCGCTGAATTTTCCGAGGCGATTGGATGGCCGTTTGCGATTTTCTGCATTGCACTTACTGTACCTATGCTGTATGTTCTGAAAAGTAAGAAAAAATTGCTCGACCCAGGTAAAGAAAGGACGACTTGGTGTACATTGTTGTCAACTTCGATTCTAGTATTTACGATTGCAGCAATTGTACCATCAAGTGGTGTTGCGCTCGCTGATTTTTCTTGTGAAGATGAGGCTGGGGCTTTACTTTCTGAGGTTGATGTTCTCTCCGGTGCTTCGGACGCTTGTTCGGCCCTAAGTTATCGGTATGCACCTGTACTCGGTATGGTGTTCGCAATTGGATATGCTTGGCCCAAGGGTAAGAAGATAATTGATGATCTAAGCGATGATTTTCTAGACGGGCTCAAAGATTAAACCGTTCACATCCCAAATGAAGATGGGTCGATGTCCATGTCGCCCTCTTTCATCATCTTGCGCATCTGCTTGTTCAACTTACGGTTTCCACCCATGCCTTTCATCATCTTACGTGAGCGGTTCCACTGAGCAATCAACTCACGGACATCTTTCTCACGAACTCCAGCACCACGAGCAACTCTTCGGATTCTGTCAGCCTTAATCTTTGCAGGCTCATTCTTCTCCCATGCAGTCATGCTATCCATGATGGTGCGATACCTGTCGAGGTTTCCTTGCATGGCTTCTTTTTGACCTTTTGACATAGCACCCATTCCACCCAGCATATTACCCGGCAAAAACGACATCAGTTTGTCAATAGTACCTACTTTGGACATCATCTCCATTTGTTTGTACATGTCATTGAGTGTAAATCTACCACTCATCAAACGCTGAGTAAGGCGCATTGCCTCCTCCTCATCCATGTCTTCTGGAGCTAAATCGATGAGACCTTGAATATCTCCCATGCCTAAGAGGCGTGAAATAAATCGGTCCGATTCAAATTTTTCGAGGTCGGGAACATTTTCTCCTGTACCGATATGAACAATGGGTGCACCAGTCGCAGCAACGGCAGACAAGGCACCTCCGCCACGGGCAGTACCGTCAAGTTTGGTTATGACAATACCAGTAACGCCCGCTAACGAGTGGAATGAGGCTGCGACTGGTCCAGCAGCCTGTCCAACCTGCGCATCAATAACCAGCCAACGCTCACTTGCTCTGGTGATGGATGATATCTGTTCAAGTTCATCCACCAACTCTTGATCAAGTTGGTGACGACCGGCTGTATCGACAATAACAAGATCAGCAGAAGCACAGGCGGCAAGTCCGTTTCGAACAATGGTAGGAGCATCTTTTGTCTCCGGCTCACCGTAAACTTGAACCGTAGAATCTTCGAGCAACTGAGACAACTGCGCGTATGCCCCAGGTCGATGTACGTCAGCCTCTATTACCGCAACACGAAGACCATGCTTTCTCCTGTACCATTCAGCTAATTTTGCAGTCGTTGTGGTTTTACCTTGACCGTAAAGACCAACCAGCAAAAGTGTTGCCCCATGAGGTTGAAATTGGTGAGCAGGTCCCAAAAGGCGAACCAACTCAGTGTAGAGAATATTCATTGCATGAGTCTGAAGAGTAAGCCCTGGTCGAGGCTTTTCGTCTAAAAGACGTGCCTCTAGCTTTTCAACCAAATCCTTAGTTTGTCGTACGTTAAAATCTGCTTCTTGGAGTGCTCGCCGAAGACTACGGGTCATCTCTCGTAGTTCCTCTTCATCGATTTTACGCTTATTCTTCAACAAACCTATGGAACGAAAAATTCCTCGAGAGAGTCCTTCAAGTGCCATGTAACTCCGTATCGGCTTTCACATTTCAACCCACCCATGCTTCAGGCAGGGCATCAATAATTCAAAGCGGGATGTCAAGACGGAGAACATCATCCTCGAGTTTGGCCGATACCAGACTCGCCTTTGTAGGCACACTGGTTTGTATTTCACGTTCTCGACCATTCAAGCCAACGTAAAGGATTCCATCATCACTACGAAGTGACAGTTCGTCGCGCTTGATGCCGGGATAGTGAAGATATATTCGTTCAAATTCGTCATGCATTTCTCTCTTCATCCCCCGATGAATCGAGTGCTTTAGGGCACTTCCAACATCATGTGGACCAAGAGTATCGTCCAGTTCATTGACTTCGCCGTACAGTCGAACACCAACTGCACGAAGTTGTTCTATGCCAACGACCTCGTCGTCGAGCAGTTCCATTGTAGCAATTTCAACATCTTCAAGTTCGGTACTTAATTCTTCAATGCGGGAAAGTTCGGCGATACGGCGATTCATCAAAAACGGATGGTCAAATTCAGGGGTAACCCGGTTCACTAAACAATTCGGGACAGGAAGTTCGTATTCACAAAGCGAAGTATGAGCTCTTAAGGTCTCGTTAATTCCCATTCGTTCGGGAATTGTCACCAGAGTGAATGATGTGATATCCTTGTTCGAGAGTACTCGACGAACATGAAGAACACGGCGACGGAAGCGTTCTAATTCTTCTTTCATAGATTCACTTTCTTTACGGCCAAAAAGCATTGAACGCAAACCGCCTGAAACTCTCATCATTCGAATAATCCTGTCAGACCATGATTCGATTAATTCCGGCAATGAGAGAAACCGCAGAGTGTGACCTGTAGGGGCAGTATCAAAGACGATAACATCCCATGTAGGGTCTTCGACATGACGAAGTAATTCATCAAAAGCCAAGGCTTCATCAAGTCCAGGGATCACCATTTCAGATGTTTTAACTTCTGAACGCATCTCATCGATTTCTTGTTTGGCATTGGGGTCCAACATCATACTCAGAGTACCAAGTCCACCCATGCCACCGCCAGAACCCATGCTGTTCATCATGTCTCCAAGTTTGGGAAGTACGGAAGATATCTTTGACTCAGGGTCCATTTCAAGACCGAACAAACCATCTACACCCTCAATGGGAGTAGGCACTGAACCGATTTCCACCCCCAACGAATCTGAGGTTGAATGAGCAGGGTCACTTGAGACCAACAGCACACGCAATCCGGAATCTGCCAACCAAACAGCGGTGGATGCTGATGTCGTCGTTTTACCGACACCACCCTTGCCACCAAACAACAAAAGACGAGCCATAGGTTCTCCACAGTGAGGTAGTCTTTGAATACAGCGCCTACACCTTCAATGAAACAACGACTTGATGAAGGTAAACACTACCCACACATCATGGCCTCGGACTTTATGTTGTTTCAGGTCGCTAGTGTCTCAGCGCTGGTGGGGATGACCCTCGGTTGGAGAGGCGTTATGACCAAATACTCTGGATTCTATGACTTACCCACTGCATGGAGTAACGTTTTTTGGGGAATTCTTATCGGGGGATTCTACGGTTCACTTACCCATAATTTCATTGTAATACCATACATTGAGCAACTTCTCATCGACCCAGAGGCTGCGGTTGTTAACCCGGTTAATCTTCTGCTCTTGTGCCTCTTAGCATCGGTCGCAGTTCACCTCTTATTACGCAGAGATCGGGTGAGAAAAGGAAGTTCTCAAACCACAAGTGGTTGGGCACTCGGACTTGCAATGGGTGGAATGATGTCCATGGTATTCATACTAATGATTCTTGAATCGTTCGAAATTTCACCAAGCATGATCATTACCATTCTTTGCATATCTATTTTCGGTCCACGATGCGAAGCGCTTATTTCTTCATTCCAAGGACACTTAATGCTCCAAGGAAAACGATGGGGAGCAGTTCTCCGAGGAACCTTTTGGAGATGTGCATATGTGGTCATGTTCGCCTTTTCTATTGTCAATATTTCAGCTTGGGTGTTCATCATTCCTGCAGCGCTCATATTCAATGGCTCCTCCAAAAATTGGATTTGGGAATCTATCCCCAAAGAAGGAAAGAAGAGATTGCGTAAAATTTGGGCACGTAATGCTCGAGAGTTTCAGAAGTCAAAAACGCAAGGTTCTCGCATTGAGATTCACCCAACCGCAGAAAATTCCGCAGAAGAGTAAAACAAGTTGTTGCTTACTTAATAGCAGCACCCCTTTAATGGGTCCAAAAGTATCGTCTTAACAAATAAGCATTTATCGGGTCCTCCGCACGCAACCGTTATACAACGCCTACCTAACCAACGGGTATGGGTTCTTGCCCCTACTGCCAGAGTGTGACCCAGCCGGGTGACACAATTTGCTACACATGTGGGAGGATTCTGGCTACAATTCGTTCTGAAAATTTTGCTATGGAACAACAATTTCACAAAGGAAGTCTAGACACTACCTACAAAATGACCCGCAAACCATCCCGTGGAGGAGTTGTTCAATCACACTCGGGTCGCAACATTGACTTAATGAAAAATCGTAGAAACAAAACAAGACATTTGGTCCTGCTGTTTTTGGTTGCGTTCATCATGCTAGCACCTCAAGTTCGTGAAAATCTGTTTGAAAAATGGGCCCCCGGTTTACAAGAATATATCATGCTGATTCCAGCAGAATACCACTTATACCCAAACGAAGCAACCTACACACTTGACCGAACAGTAGTCATAATGAATTCGAATAGGCAAGGATGGGCATACGAAGATATCGTTATTCCAACGGATGTAACTTCACTCACCGGAAAGGACTCTGACTTCAAGTATACCAACGGTGATGAACCAAGTCCAACTTCGCAAATACAAGAAATTTTGGAAATCAACCTCCTGATAAAATCAGAGAACCAAGCTGTTGATGATTTCATCCAAATACCGACAAACGGTTCAACAATAGAATACGACGAACGTTACATTTCAACGAAAGGACATTCAATTTGGTGGCCCGAATATGATGGCAATGACAATAGGTCGTGTAAAGTGTCCAAATGCGTAAAAATGGAATTTTTCTTGGGCCCCGGCGAAACCGTGATTTTTTCGTTCCAAGTTAAGATTACGAGCACATCGTATTCTTGGTGGGATGCTTCACGAGTAGATTCAATAATCAACGGAACCAACGGTGGAATTAATATTGACAACAGTGGGACTTTCGAAGACCTCATGAATCGAGGTGGAGGTGAAAAGTCTCGTGACTTTACCGACATGACATGGTACAACAGAGGTCTTGATACCAACGGAGTTAATCACGGATATGCGATAAATGCCCAGCACGAATTGGTCAACCAAACAGCAGAAATGATCAGTGCAGGGATACCTGAAGATAGAAAGGACAACGCCTATGCATTTGCTCGTGCTGCATTTGACTACCTCCACGCACACATCACCTACGATAAAAACGCTCCAATTACTGCTCGCAGTGGCCCCGTGTGCCTTGAAGACAAGACAGGAGACTGTGATGAACAAACAAATGCTTTCCTCTCGCTTCTACGAATCAAGAATATTCCGGGATGGTATGTTTTTGGAGCTTTGGCAGATATGGACTACGTCACATGGGAAGGACATGGATGGGGATACATCCAACTACCAATGAGTGAATCATGGTGTAATGACAGGGACATTGAATTGGACACCTGCTTTGTTGATGCGTCAGTCGATGTAGTCAACAATAAATGGCTCCTCCACACACCTAACGCCTACATTTCGTGGATTGAAGAGCCGGACAGTACCGGCACACTTCTCAACAATTATTATTCTCCAGGCAAGTATTCTAAGAGCCTCGGCACTGAACGAATCCGTCCAGTGTACTCCACTCTTGGAGATGTTGATACTGGCGGCGGTAAATATCAGGTCAAGATACTCCCTGAAAACATACGGTGATTTCAATGCTCGTTATTATTGGTGGTGCGGGGAGAGTTGGCACTGACATGGCTAAAGCCCTTCGCGCTGAAGACATGGATGTCGTCCTCGTTGACTCAGATTCTCGAGCAGTTAAAAATGCTCAAAACCTCGATGTACTCGTGATTCATGGTGATTTGACGACTCGTGATAAGTTGTTTGAAGCAGGGATAGGTGAAGCAGCCGTCTTCGTTGCTGCAACCAATTCAGATGAGAGAAATCTGCTGGCATGTTCTCTGGCATCTCATGCACACGCAGAATTGTCAGGCAATAAGGACAAATCATTGCTTACAATATGCAGAGTTCGAAACATGAACTATATCGAAGAACAGAATGCTGGTAAACTCCATGAGTGGGGGAAAGTAGATTATGCTGTAAACCCGCTTGAGGGAGCTATACGGAGATTGCACTCCGGTCTTCGTTCATCTGCAATTGAAGAAGTCATTCCGTTCGGCCATGACGCCTTTATTATTGAACTGGATGTGACAAGTAATGCTACACAGGTTGTGTTCCAAAAACTCAGAGATGTAAATTCAAAGATTGAGGGTGGTATGCCACTCATTGTTGGTCTTAAGCGAGATAGCGAGAAGAGCCTTGTCCCCGATGGAGATTTCATGTTAATGCCAAATGATCGAGTCGCTATTGCGACAACCGGTCTATCCAGCTTCAATAGAATTTTGAACATCTTTGGACATGAAGCAACTGACTTCCCAGCAGAGCCTCGTATTGCGGTCATTGGAGCAAATAGAATTGGACAGAGAATTGCTGATGATTGGTTGCAATCTGGAGCCTCTGTTACTGTAATAGAGCGTGACTTGCAAGTAGCTAACTCACTCTCCGGCGCTGAAATTGGTTCTCATCCAAAATTAGAGGTAATTCATGGAGATCACCTCGATAGAGATATTTTAACTGAAATCGGAATCTCAGAACACCACATTGCGATTGCTGCACTCGAAGATGATTTGGCAAGTATCGCTGCAGCGCTTCTTGCCAGCGATATGGGAGTGACAAGAACTGGACTCCTGCTTTATGACGCAGATTTGGTTAAAGTTACGCAGAGAATGGGGATTACATTTGCAGTTGACCGCAAACGTGTAGCCGTAGACAATATGCTTGCTCAAATTCACACCAAAACCGCCGGTGGATATGCAATTCTCTCGAATATTCCAAACATTATCGGCGTAAGTATGCTGGTTACAGAATCTTCGAAATTGCCCGGTAAAAGAGTGATTGAAGCATCGTTCCCTGACTGGATGCGTATAGCATTTATTCAACGTCAAAACACCTACGGGACCTGGGAGTCTTTACGACCTTCGCCCGATAAAACGTTGCTCGAGGATGACCGACTCATCATCTTCTGCAGTCCTGAGCGCGTCGCAGACTTAGAAAAGCGTTTCAAGGTGTGATCATGCGAACAGATGTTCTAAACTTGATACTCGGATGGACGCTGATTGCGTTAACCGTCCCGCTCTTTCTGTGTGGTATTATCACTATTTGGCTCGATGACTTCCAATTGGCATTGTACTCATTCGCCATCCCTGCCATGTTCTCTTCAGCCATAGGTTTCTTGATGCTGAGTATCGGGACACGTACCGACACCAGTGAACGCTTACGTGACCGTGAAGCATTTGCGGCCGTCGCATTAGTCTGGCCGATTGCAGTGTTCATCGGTTCCTTGCCTTATTGGTTTGGCGGGGTCTTTATCGGACCGTTTACGGCCGATGCTGCACTCACCGACATCTTACGCGGCGCAGTCAATTCCTGGTTTGAATCAATGTCCGGTTTTACAACAACTGGAGCAACTGTTATCTCGCACAATATGAGCCCCAATTGCATACCAGGAAGCACACCAGACTGTATTTATTCACAACCTCGAGGACTACTCATTTGGAGATCATTAACCCAATGGCTCGGTGGAATGGGGATAATTATGCTTGGAATGATGATTCTCTCTAGAGTGATTGGTGGAGGGATGGCTCTTGCCAGAGCAGAGCTTACAGGCCCATCCCTTTCTCGTCTACGACCGAAATTGAAGCAAACAGCATTCGCTTTATGGGGATTGTACCTCTTTTTGACACTGCTCGAGTTCTCCCTCCTATTCTTCACTGGTTCCATGGACCTTTTTGATTCAGTGAATCACGCTTTAACAACAATGCCTTCGGGAGGATTCTCAACACATGACGCAAGTATCGGGTACTACGACTCTGTTCTGGTAGAAGCCATCATCATCATGTTCATGTTCCTAGCAGGCGTTAACTTCACACTTCTTTGGTTCATACGAGAAGGGGATTTCAAGAAAGCATTTGGAGATGAAGAATTTCGAAATTATGTGACCTATGTCGCAGTTGCTTTTTTAGCGATATTCATTGCACTCATTAGTTCAGGATTCACTGTCCAGAGGGGGTTTCGTGATGGTTTATTCCAAGTTGTTTCCTTCGCTACTTCAACCGGTTACACATCAGCAAATTACATGGACGAATCTTGGCCACTGGTTAGTCATCTCATCTTGTTCATTCTCATGGTCGTTGGAGCAAGTGCAGGTTCTACCAGTGGAGGTTTGAAACTCCTACGCGTCACCCTCGCTTTCAAAGTCGCAATGCGAGAGCTTGTTCGAATTGCTCAGCCGCGAAAAATTGAACAAATTCGGATGAATGGTGAAGTGGTTGAACAAAACCAAATCGGACTTATTATCGGAATGCTGTTCGTATGGGTTGGATTGTTTTTCATTTCAAGTTTAATTCTAGCTGTATTCATGCCCAATGATAGTTTTGAAAGCGTGACAATGGTTGTTGCATCATCTCTAGGAAATACGGGTCCAACACTCGGGGATTTTGGACCTGCAGAAACCTGGGAGAGTATGAATTCAGGAGCGTTAATCATTACTTCGATTCTAATGTGGTTCGGAAGGCTTGAGCTGTTAACAGCAGTCATCCTTATCCACCCTCGGACATGGAGAAGAGAAAAGCGAGTACATTCCGACCGTTCAGCCATTGCCTTGTTTAGGAGACTCATTGAAGAAAAGGATGAGCGGAAAAAGAACAAGTGATCAAAACAATTTCATTTGCCCAGGCGGCGTACCGGCTTCTTCATCCGAATCATCCAATTTTTCCTGAACTGCTTCAACAATTACTGGTTCTTCCTCGACCAATAATGGGCTAAATGATTTTTCACTGAGGTAAATCTCGTATGCTTCATCATACTGCTTCATCAGTTTTTTTGTAGCCACCCTTGTGAGGGGTAATCCGGCTAGAGAAGCATGCTCTTCACTTGAAAATCCAAACTTCATGGACAAGGCAAAATCAGTTGAATCTCCTAAGGTCGGAGAATCTTTGAGCATTGCAGAGATTAACGGCAATACCTCCTCTCGTAACGATGCAGAACTCATTCCCGTAAGATCAGCCAATCGCTGAATGATTGAAGGACGAGTACGTGTAGAATTACGTCGCAAAAAATGAGGATAACTTGGATAAATACGTCCACTAAAAGGTGTATGATTGGTCACTGAAGCAGAAAGACTTGCCAGTTGGCTACTCCAATACCAAGAACGGTGGGCGGTGCTTCGAAACTGGCCAGTATACATTTTTGAAGCAACCGAAAGGCTAACATTAGCTCGTTCAATAGATTCTTTGTTAGGGAACAAATTAGGGTTATTCCAATGAACCCAAAGAATCAAATCGGCGGGTGCCTTTTCTATAGAACGGCCGATTTTAACCGCTTCTGCCGCATTATTCGACTGATAAAGTTTCTCAAGCCCTGGAAAAACCCCCTCCGAAGTGTCTCGATGTCCGGCATAAGACTGTTCTTGGACCATCATACGTGAGATACGTCCATTTGCGGTAGTAGAAAGGACTTGTAAATCTCGAACCAATGCACGTAAATCTCCTGGATTTGATGCCACAAGTTCCTCAATCGCTTCTTCATCAAATTCAAGTTCTTCTTCACGAAGAACGCGACGAGCGATACGGCGTAAAGCCTCATCATTTGCTCGCTTAAAATTAATGGTAATCAAGTGCTTCGAAAAACGATCGCGTGTTGAACTCCAAGTAGAGCCACGGCCCCATAATCCCATGATATCATTACATGCAAGAATAACTGGTTGGCGAGTTTCTGAAAGTAGGCGCAGAAGTTCTGCCTTACCTCCTGAATCACCTTTCAAAGTGACTGATTTGCCTCTTGAATCTTCGCCTTGCATCGCGTCCTGTATTCGACTCTGGCTCAATTCACGCAAACCACCTGAAAGGTGGTCGACTTCATCGAGAAGAACCAGCGTCCTTTGCTTTTTCGCATTAGGATTGTGGAAGAGTGAACGATGAGTCGAACCATGGGTTGCTACTTTGCGAATTGCAGCAGCATTTCTAGCATCAGAAGCATTGAGTTCAATAACATTCCAACCCATGTCTTTGGCAATTGCTCGAGCGACTGAAGTCTTTCCAACACCAGGGGGCCCGACTAAGATGAGTGCCTTTTTTCGAGGCAATCCATTGTTCCAGTCATCGAGCCATGCCCGTATCTCGCGTCTTTGGACCTCATTGCCTTCCAACTGACATTCCGAGGCTGGACGGTGTCGTTCGGTCCAATCGCTCACTCCTGCCATGATACCAAATTGTTCCGAGGGTTCTTCAACATTGACCGTTACGAGGTTGACAAAATGAATTTCGTCAATATAGAGAATTAATGGGCACGCGCTCTTGATGACCTGTGTCTCGATCTCGGACAGTTACGGTTTCATCTTCGAGAGATTGGTGGTCAACAGTGATGCAACGAGGGACGCCAATTTCATCTGCACGTGCATATCGACGGCCAATAGAACCACTTGCATCGTACATGGAAACTACACCCTCTTGAGAGCAAAGATGTGAATGAATGTTGTTGGCGATTTCATCCATTCCGTCTTTCTCAAACAACGGGAAAACACAATAATCCACTGGAGCGACTTGTTCACTCAAGCGAAGAGTTGTGTACTTCTCACCGTTTTTTTCCGATTCATCAAAAGCATGGTCAAGTATATGCCAAATAATTCGATCTATTCCAAAGGCGGGTTCAACAACATGAGGTATGTACCATTCGCCAGTTTGGGTTTCAGTACGTTGATCCCGTTTCACATGTTCTTGTTCTACAACTACGAACTCACCATTTTCTAATTCAAGTTGATGAGGAAAATGGGTATTGGAGTCTAAGCATTCGACAGCGGATTTTACCATTCCGGCAAGACTGCGAAATGCTGGCCCAGCCTTTGCACCATCTGTGGTCCAACCGTCGATTTCATGCACTCTTGGTTGTTCAAATTCTCGTCGTGCCCGGAGAGTTTTTCCAGTTGCTTTCTCGTGGGCTTCTAGATCGTAACATCCACGATGAGCGATTCCAACACACTCAATCCACCCATAGGAACCGAGGATTTCTGCGTCCCAGCAATCCGAAGCATAATGAGCCATTTCGTCGGACTCATGTTGACGGAATCGCAAACGTTCAACATCGATTCCGATGTTGCGTAGAAAATCATAGGTTTTACCCATAAAGAAACCAACCGTTGGATGACGTATGATGTTCTTTTCAATTGCTTGTCCGAATGTCATCTCGAGTTCTCCGTGACCTTCTGCAATCAAGTTGACCGGTTTATCGTTCCAAGTTGAAAAATCATGTTGTTGAGCCTCATGGGGATTGATAAAATATTCAAGTTCAGCCATGTTAAATTCCCGTAGTCGAATCATTCCTTGACGTGGGGAAATCTCATTTCTGTATCCTTTACCGACTTGGACTGCCCCAAATGGCAATCGTTCACGATTATGTCGGTAGAGTGCAGGAAATGATGTGAACATACCTTGAGCTGTCTCCGGCCGTAAAAAACCCGGACGGCCAGAACTTCCAGCACCGATTATCGTGTTAAACATGAGGTTTTCAGCAGTCACAGGGGACCATTCACTTGCTCCACATGATGGGCATATCGGCCCCACAGAATTCAGCAACGATTGAAGGTCATCCTTTGAAAGAGAATCAGGATTTGGGTGGTGTGATTCGAGTAGAGTATCTGCACGGCTTGCTTCGTCACATGCAGAACATACAGTCATGAAATCCGAGAATTCACCGACGTGACCTGAGGCCTCCAGTACTTGGTAAGGGGTAATTGTCGGACATGAGAGTTCCACGATATTTCCAAGCGAAAGCCAATGATTGAGCCAGTTTTGATTCACTCGATTACGGATGCGACCCCCAACAGGACCAAAATCGTACAGGCCTTTTGCACCTCCATGTATTTCAAACGCTGGAAGGAGAATACCCCTTCGCTTGAGAACACCAGACAAGCGTTCTAATCGTTGTGATACTTCATCAGACATGGTCACGCACAATTGCCGCTGGGGGGTTTGGCCTTTCAACCTCACCGTTCATTCTGACAAAATAGTTCGATGTGTTAGGTTCACTGTGAACGCAAGGTGGTCGTGAGTTCTCGACATCAATCTCAATTTGGGTGGAAGTAAGCGTGTTTTAAATTGATTCTTAGATATTCTTCAATCCGTTACCTTGATGTACTCGTTGCATACAACTCCACCCACTGGGACCGCGTGGAAAAAAAATGGCAGATATACAGTACTTGAATAATCCCTTGGAAACAGAGGAACTTCTCGACATGTTGTGTGCACCTGTTCGAAACTGGTTCAAAGATAAGTTTCCGGACTTCACCGAACCTCAAAAGTTAGCGATTCCAGCGATTATGGAGCAGGAGCATCTGTTGCTTTGTTCTCCAACAGGTTCAGGAAAAACGCTAACTGCTTTTCTTTCAATAATTGACCAACTTGTACGTCGGGCTCTTGACAATAAACTTGACAAAAAAGTGTACTGCGTTTACATCTCACCGATTAAAGCACTCGCCAACGATATTCAAAGAAACCTCATAGGTCCTCTCACTGAAATTTCCGAATCCTATTTGCCGAGTCGAGCTCAAGAAATTCGTGTTGGATTGCGTACTGGAGATACACCCCAGTCCGAACGCCAAAAAATGCTTCGTAACCCACCTCACATCCTTATCACAACACCAGAGAGTTTGGCAATTGCAATTACTTCACCACGGTTCCAACCAATTGTAAGCGAAGTCGAATACATGATAGTTGACGAACTTCACTCCCTGGTACCCACAAAAAGAGGGGTTCATCTTGCCCTAACATTATCTTATCTCGATACATTGCTTACTCGACCAGTCCAGCGTATAGGAATTTCAGCAACCATGGAGCCTCTCGAAACCGTTGCTGAATATCTTGTTTCAAGTGATGACAAAGAAAGTCGTGGAGACAATACACGAGTATGCATTGCTAAAATTTCGGGTTCGCGTGAGTTAGATTTAGATATACTGATTACCGATCCAAAATTTAGTGACCTCTCTGTAATGAAAATTTTCGATAAAAATGTTGAAGCGATTGCCGACCTAATAGCGGCACATACAACAACGCTCGTCTTTGCCAATACTCGAAAAATGACTGAGAACATTGTCCTTAAACTACGCCCTTATCTCGGAGATTTGGTCGCAGGACATCATGGCTCAATGGACAAAAAAATCCGGTTGGATGTTGAACGACAACTGAAGCATGGCCAATTGCGAGCCGTCGTAACTTCGTCTTCACTCGAAATGGGTATTGACATAGGTTCGGTTGACCTAGTGCTTCAAATTGGTAGTCCGGGTGATATCGCTACCGCATTACAGAGAATCGGTCGTGCAGGTCACCATGTTGGCGGAATCCCAAGAGCTCGCTTCTTACCATCAAGTGTTGACGATTTGATAGAACTTGCAGCATTACAGGCCGCTATACAAACCGGTGACATGGACCGCCTCGATTTTCCAGAGAATTGCCTTGATGTAGTGGCCCAATTTATGATTGGTTTAGTCATCATTAACGATATCGATATCGATGAAGCTTATGAGGTCATTATCAATGCATGGTCGTATCGAAATTTTGAGTATGATGACTTTATTGAAGTTCTTGATATGCTGGAGGATGAACGTAGAGTATGGGTCGATTGGGAAGAAAATCTGTACGGTAAACGAGGATACTCCAGAATGATTTACTATACCAACATCGGCACAATTGCACCGGATAATTCGTACTTAGTGTTCAACGCTGAGGGCTCGATTCTTGGACAACTCTCCGGCTCCTTCGTATCCAACCTACGTGGTGGAGATGTCATTCTCTTGGGTGGTTCAACTTACCGGGTAACCAACATCCAAGGAACCCGTGTCAATGTTGCCTCTGTAACCGGACACAGGCCGACTGTTCCGTCATGGTCTGGTGAAGCTCGCTCTCGTTCGAGGGAATTATCCAATGCATTACTCAGCCTCATTGGGCACTGCATTGTAGCGCTAAGGCGAGAGCAAGACCCGAGAATCCTGTTGCGCGATGCATACGGACTTTCAAGCGATGTTGCAAATGCTATTGCACGACATCTTGAAGAACATTCAATCGATTCCTTCCAAGTGCCAGACCCAAATCGAATTTTGGTAGAGCAAGTTATTTCTGGCGGCCATCCAACATACATGATTACGACATGTAGAGGACGAGGTTTCAATACTGCGCTCGGTTATTTTATGGCAGGATTAGCCGAGAGCAACAATATCTCAGTGATTGAGCTTTCATTTGACGAGAATGGACTGCTAATTCGCACATCAGAGGAAGTCGACCCAGGTCAAATGTATCAAGCGTTTAGGGACAATAACCATACTGAAGTAATTGAGCGTTACATAGTCAACACCCAAATTTTTGCTAAACGTTTCCGTGAGGTATCGGGAAGGTCAATGATTATTCCAAAACGAATTGGCGCTGATGAAATTAGCCCTCAACAATTTCAACAACGTGCCGATGCTCTGCTCAATAAACACAGAACCATCGATGACAGTCTACTGATGCGTGAAGCAAAGAATGAGATTCTCTTTGGCGACATTGACATGAAAAGTTTGCAGCAATTCTTGAACCTGTGTGTAAAAGGTGATGCTCGAATAGTTCACAACAAAGTTACAGTCCCATCACGCTTGGGAATGTCCCTCTTTATGTCGGCATTTGAAGACCTAATGGCCATGAAAACTCGAGCATTCCTCGTCAAAGACATCGATCCTGCTGTTCTTCAAAGGTTGCTTGGAACACGTAGTTTAGCTACTGAACTGAGTTCTGAACAATTGAACAAGTTTTACTTGGACAAAGCACCTATACCGAACAATGCCTCCGAATTATTCACATTGATGTCTCACGGAGGAGGATTAGACCCCTCATTCCAGAATCCATTGTACAATGATAAACTCAAAGATGTACAACTCGATTTAATTCGAGGTTGGGTTGAAGAATTATGTCAAGAAGGAAAAATTACGAAACTTGATGGTTCAGGTGCAGAGGAACTTGATGGGAAATGGTTCAGTACATTCATGGCAGAAATCCATGGGACTCTTGGATGCCTGTCAGTGAACGGAGGTCGTGAAGTTGACGATCTGCGTGAACTTCATACACGGGGATTATCGTACAAAATTGCCACGGAATTTGATGGTCGAACTCCGATTAAATGGGAGCAAAAAGAGTTGGGTGACCCCCATGAAGCATTACGGGTGAAGATTATCGAAATGCTTGGCAGTGAAGGGCCACAAACAGGAGACATTCTGTGCAAGCGACTGCCTTTCCCGCAAAAAATGGTTGAAAGAATTCTCTTAGAACTCGAAACACGAAATGTACTCTCCGTTGGATTTTACAAACAAACTGATGATGCCGAGTATATCTTGAAAATTGATGAACATCGACTGGTCGATGGTTCAGAGGATGTTGTGGAATATCGTTGGGTACAAAATCTTGTATTGGATAAGACATTCAAACAGTATGATGACGGATTCACCGCTTTTGACTCACATGTATTGTTCCAAAAACAGCAAGAACTACTGTACAGGGTGAAAGATTTCAGATTCAAAGACTGGCAAGATATGCAACTTGACTCTGACGTCATCATGGGTCGGCTTTTACACAACAGAATGGGTTACACCACAAAGGACACCATTCCAATGCTGCTTGGACTCAAACCCGAACCATGGATTGGACCGATGGAAGAGGAGTTGCTAAAGAGGATTCCAGTTGGAGAAAATGTTACTCGGCAAGAAATCCTCGCCGACTTCCCCAAGGGCGATGAGCATAGGGCTTTGCAGCGGGACATAAAGTACGCATTGTCAAACCTCGAACGCCAAATGCTGGTGGTCAAACAATTCGAAGATGTTGTTGGCCGCAGGAGAAGACTGTCTTTGTTCCACCGAGTCCATGATGTATACGATACATTGGATTTTGAAACCGCTCTGGTTGACCTCATACGGCGCATGGGACCTGTCAAAGGCAATACGCTAAGATTCTATGTGTCTCGTTCATTTGAGGACTTGACCATTGCTCTCATGAACTTGGAAAAATCAGGTAGAATCTCCAAAGTGATGGCTCTCGTGCCGGATCCCGAGGCATTTTATTGCATGCCTGAAGAAGTTCAATTGCTACAACGGCCGCGGCGTGAAGACCGTGAGATGAGAATACTTACCCAATCAGACCCCTATGTTTCTCGCTTCATTTGGGAGGTTCGTAGCGTCCTCGATAGAGGATGGTACTTGCCCGTATTCAAGGGAATTGACCCGATTGGGAAAGTGTTGATGTTCAAGGTCAATGATTACTTGGTCATTAAAGACTTGCATGTGCCAACAGCCTACTTGGATGAATTCTGCTCTGCCTTTGAGTTGCTGTTAGAAAATCATGCAGACCAGCTTGTAGATGTTGCTGTAATGTCAAATTTTAACAGCGAACCGGTCACAAACCTTGACGATACAACCCGCAACGCACTGGAGTCTATAGGATTCAAGATGGCTGGTGAGCGAATGATTCGAGGTGGGGTCGTCGATCCTCAGCCTCGGGAAATTGCAGAAAGAGCTCTTTTCTACCAACATCATTTGCATCAGAAGACACGGCATGAACATGAAAGTGCAGCCGTGAAGCAAGTGGATGAGGTGCGTGACGACTTCGCCCTCAGAGGGCGATGTGAATTATACCGAGTTGATTTGAAAAGTATGGCAAGCGCAAACAGACTGCATCAAGGAGTCAACCTCCGAGGGCATCAAGTTTGGGCTACTTACGAACACTTCCAAAATCTTCTGGCGATTCGTGGAGAACCTCCTGAAGAAGAATTGTGGGATATTATTGAGTTCTTTAGTACCAATTCAGATCCTAATTTGTTCAAGGAACGTCATGCATTGACGCAATCAGAATTTAGAAAACTCATACAACCGCTAATTCGTTCTGGACATATTGTTCAAGATTTCCGAGGTGGGTTTAGGACTGTACGCTTGGAGAAAAATATCGACCGAGTAGAAATGCGTCGTGAATACCTTCGTAACTTGGTCAAAGAATATCCAGTTATCACTCTGAAGCAAATACTTCGTCTAGCAGGAACACCGTTCAAACCCGAGGAAATAAAGTCCGTACTTACTTCGTTTGAAGAAGACGAAACATTGGTCAAAGGATTCCTAATAGAAGATTTAGACCAAGTGTGTTGGGGCAGAAAGAACCTGTTAGAAGAAGCACAAGACATACCCCCTATCAGAGACTTCGTTCTGCCACCTAGTGACCCTATTGCACCGTATTTCTCCGATATTCTGAAGGAGCGTTTTGGCTTTGGTTCGGCTTATCTCGTGTTTAAAAATGCAGAACCTGTTGCAGCATTCAAGGCTAATACGCGTAATAATGTGATTGATATCAAGGATTATGAAGGTTCAGAAAAAGCCTGGCGTATTGTCAAAGAATTCGCGTGGGAACACCAAATGCCGCTCAAGACTGAACTTCGTATAGGTGGCAAACGTCTGAAGTGAGCATATTCGGACAAGCACCAGTTACCAATTGATTGATAAGGAACTGTAAGATGCTTATGCCATGAAAGGTCGTGTCCTTTTCGTACTGTCTGTTTTCTTGGCAAGCCTTTTGTCACCCGCTTTACTGAGTGTTCATGGTGAGAATTCCACAGGAATTGAAATTCTCCACACCTCTGTCAATCCGTCGAATAACCACACCTACCACCTTCTTTCTGCAAGTTCATGGGAAGATGCGGCTGAAGCGGCTCGAGGACTCAATGGCTTTCTAACCACAATCAATGATGCATCCGAGAACCAATGGGTGTTTGATACGTTTTCTCAATTTGATAATCAATCACGCCACCTATGGGTTGGATTGTCAGATGTACAGGATGATGGTTTCTATCGATGGCATGACGGGGCACCCTTTTACTACAATTCATGGGGTGACTCACAGCCTTCTGAAGGTAGTGATGAAGACTATGTTCACATCGCAGGAACCAACATCGGAAACATCATGCCAGGAATGTGGAATGATCTCAACAATAATCCAGAACTTGTCCCGGTGTACGGAATTGTCGAAGTTGGAGAAGGTGCCGACTTCTCCATGAGATTCAATGGAGATGGAGACCACATTGAAATCCCACATGATGACGATTTGAATATCTCAGACAGCCTCAGTATTTCGGCAATGGTATACCCCTTTTCCACGGACGGAATTCAGTTCGTTACCATGAAGGGAGACTACGGTTGGGGTATGTACATCAAGGATGGACAAATCGGCTATGCATCGGATTACAGTCTTGCTAAACACCCACTCTCAAACATCACCATCACGGAGAATAATTGGACTCATATTGAAATAGATTTGATTGAAAACCTCGGAGGAGAGTTCCGTATTAACGGCATGCTTGCCGGGAACATAACTGCCCAACAGGCAATGATTCCGCAAGGCGACTTTGGCTCAAATGACTGCTTTACATCTGGCGATGCATGCGATGAATTGTACATTGGTAGCATGGGTGCAGGGTGTGACTGCAATTATTTTGAGGGCATCATGGACAATGTATCTATTGGGACAAATGCGTCAAATTCATCCGAAACCATATGGGTATCCAACTGGACATTTGCCGAAGGCGAAGGCAATTTCACCCTTGACCAAAACTCTCGTGAAGGGCACATTTTCGGCGCAGACTGGGTTATGCCAGATGGAACGATAGTTACCCAAGCTGTTGAACTTTCCAATGAAGAGATGTTTGAAATTGATTCGGCAAATTCTGGAGACCAGTTGCTGTTTTATGTCGATGTTGACCATATGACCAAGGAGTTGTACTTTTTGTTGAGCGGCAACTGGTTTTCAGAAAAACAACTAATCGGCGTTGATGTCTATTTCGGACATGAATATATCCCGAGTTCGTGGGAACATGATTACCATTATTATGCTGAGTATTCGTACATGTTTGAAGAATGGTCTTGGCCTGATTCAGGTGTATGGTGGATAGTAGTTGTTCCTCAAGAAGATGTTGAGGATTTACAATTGACGGTCACATGGAATGTCGCAGACCCGCCTCCAGCTTTGGACGACATGACAGAATTATTGAACGCCATTCCCGTTACAAGCCAATCTATTGATGTAGGGCGTCAGGCACCGATTGAAGACAGAACCCTGTATTATTACGTCAATGTTACAGAACAACTCGGAAGTCTTTCAGTCGAGACCTATGGGGGTACTGGGAATGTTAATGTTGGAATTTCTTGGGGTACAGTCCCCGACCCATTTGACCAGTGGTTCGACATTTTTGATGAAGAAGATATTGATTCACCAAATACAAATTTAGCAGAGAAAATTGCATGGGATAATGGACCCGGTAACGATCATACAGTCACGCTTTACGATGTCGAGCCGGGAATGTATTACATTACGGCTTATTCGTTTCAAAGAACACTTGATTTCACCATCAAGGCAAGTTTCACCTATGTTCCCGATAACATCGAGCCTGAAGACGCCATTGAATTGACACCTGGTGTCGCTCATGGCCCGATTAGCGGCTACAGCGGTCTGCTTCAATACTTCAAAATCGATGTCCCCACCGGGACAGAAAGAATCGAAGTAGACCTATCAGAGGGCTACGGCGAGGCTACAGTGTTCATGAAGTATCTTGAAGCCCCTGATGTTGCCAACTACGACCATCTGTCTGCAACTCCTGGTGCAGGTGACATGATTGGATTCAATGACCCAACTCCGGGAATGTGGTATATTTTGACCTACACTGAGGAAATTTTTGCCAATGTGATGATTACCGCAACCTTTGAAGACCGATATGTCTGGAGTTATGACGGAACACCAATCCAGCTCTTCAACGGTGAAGAGGTCAATGGTATCGATGCTCCCGCCAATGAAGAATTGAATTTCTTTGTTGAACTTGACGAGCCAGGAGTTTATCTTGAGGTATCCACTTTTGGCAGTGAGGGAAGTCTCTACCTTGAAGGAGAAGGATATCGACTGGTTTTTGACTGGGATGAAGGGCAGAACTCGCGACCAAATGGACGACAAGCAGGTATGCCCAATATGGATTTCATTGCTGAGGACATCTATATTGAGTCGGAAGGTAAAGGAGCGGAACAATCGTTCTATGTATCAATGCCTGCAAATGGAAGATTCGATATAACGCTAATTACCAAGGAGGCGATTTCCGATATTGGAATTGTTGCTAATTGGGAGTACTCCGACATTCCACCAATCGACATTATCGAAGATGATGAGGAAAGAGGGCAAGTCATGCAATGCGATGAATTAGCGGAAGAGATTCTTTTGAATTGGGACTCGAACAAGGATGGGGTACTATCAGTGCAAGAATTTGAACAGATTGATGATGACTCAATCAGCTTTACCGAAATTGATCTGAATGCTGATGACGAAATTGAATTTAGAGAAATCTTGCAAAAAACCTGCTCATGTGGTGACGAACTCACCCTGACTTTCGAGGAGTTAGAAGAATTTGACATGGTACCGATCAACGACATGATCGAACAAACATATCAAAATGATTACGACTTTATGAAAATGGACTCAAACAAAGATAAGCGAATTACCTCTGATGAAATTGAAATTTGGCTAGTAGAGTGCAAATCAACTTTCGATGCTTTTGACGGCGACCGAGACGGAGTCCCGGATGATGAAGATGCATTTCCAAACGATCCTGATGAATCAGTAGACACCGACGGTGACGGAGTTGGCGATAACGCTGACATAGCGCCAAGTGTAGCGAATGATGTGATTTATTCGGCAGGAGCAGTTATGTTCTTGATGCTGGTTGGTGTACTCGTCTTTTTCTTACGCAGTGGCAACAACACCTCTGGTGAAAACCATTGGGACATGCCAGAAAAGACGCAAGAGTTTGATGAACGGATGATGGATATAGAGCATAAACCCGTTCCGAATATTGCAACTGAACCCTCGATACTGCATACACCTTCTACCAATATTTTCGAAGGATACAGTGAAACTGCCATACAACCTTCAACTGTATTCGAAAATGCCAGCGAACTGTTTGGCACTTCAACTCCGCAAGCACCTCCAACATCACTGATGGGCATGTTGGATGCAAACGGGCAAGAAGTCATAGAATACCCTGTAGGAAGTGGTAATCAGTGGACACGTGTAGACGCAACCCAAGCATGGTCCGTCAAAGAATAATCAAGTTTTACTGTTTTTCTTCGGTTGCATGAGGCCTAAAGGTCGAAGAAGGCGTACGATGTGCCTATGAAGTTCAGGCAGTATATCGAACATGATCAAAGCCATTAGAAACATCGCCCCGAGTGAAACGACACGGGCTGCATATGCATGGCCAAACTCAAAAACACTCATCCCTAAATACGACCATTCAGTATACGTCATGTGCATCCAGATTAGGCCAGCATTACGGAATAGGTTTAGAATGTGGATTACGGGTACTGTGAGTAACAATGCTTGGCAACGACGACGCCAATCGATATCCAGAACAGCTATTGCACCGATAAAAATGACCATTGACTGAAGGGCGGTACATGCCAAAACAAAATTGATACCAATGGCAGAACCATCACTAAGCAAAAGTTCGGTTTGGAATGGATATTCGCCTACGAATTCACCCATAAACCATCGATTTCCATCCCATGCGCTCCAAGCGACTTCACCGTTCACTGTATTGACTGTAGTTTCACCTAAAACGACATCTCCGGTTCCAGAAAAGCGAAGGAATAGAGCAGCCTGACTGGCTACGAACCAAATGGCAAGAACATTCAACCAAGGAACATGTGCAATCAGCAGGTATGGCCCTCCTGCGTAAGCAATTGCTCCTCGAGCCCAAATCAATGAACTGCGTGTCGACTCTTCTTGAACACGGCTTTCCCACATCGCCATTCCAACACCCATTGGAAGGGCTGCGGTGCAAAATACTGTGAGCACTGGGTCGTCGTGGGCTAGATATTTTGAAGCGTCATTGAAAAATGTGAGTCCAACCAGAACCCATCCCAGTTGAGCGAGTTTCACTCCATCACTTTTGCGTTGGTGCCATGAGACTGCTAAAGAAATCATGCCTACAGCACCGATGAGAGAACCCACCTCTTGGCTGAACAGCATGGTAGGTCCAAGCAACGATTCCATTTCAACACTGTTATGGATTCATGCAAAATGCCTTCACCTTCGACGACTTGGACACAACATGCGGGGGTTTGTGGTTCAACATACACCTCAGGCCTTACCACAAGGTGCTCCAACACACGGAGGAATCGCATTCCTCGACCGAGACGGCGTTCTCAACATCGGAAGTCCGAATTATATCAACACACCCGATGAATTTGTCGAATTGCCAGAGGCTGCGTTTTCCGTAGGTCAACTACGACGGGCTGGATACAGGGTATGTGTCGTAACCAATCAATCCGCTATTCTACGAGGACTGTGGGATGAACATCGATTACACAAAATCCACAACCACATGAGGGAACAATTTCTCAAACAAGACCCTGATGCTCATTTTGACATGATACTGGCATGCCCACACCGGAATCGGGATCGATGTAAATGTCGAAAACCTATGCCGGGAATGCTCCGTTTTGGAGAACGATACTTGAGGGAAGAATCTGATGATGAACTTGGTGAATTCATTGGCCAACTTCTGCCAAATGACGGTGAGGTGGATTGGTGGGGCGAAAAACCAAGACGTGAAAATCCTCATGACTGCATGGTGGGTGATAGAGGCAGCGACATGGGAGCAGGATGGGCATGTGGCCTTCGGCTCTTCCAAACGAACGAATTCAAAGGTATTGCTGCGGTAACGGAACGAATACTCAATGAGGGAGACACTGGGGATTCATTCCATCCGGTGAGGTGATTGTTTGGGATGGCTTGGTCTCGACGATACCGATAGCCTTGAGGAGGGGTGTACAACATTCACGTTCCACCTCCTTCTCCAAGGCCTACCCGCGTCCGCAACAGTGCGAATCCCTCGATTGGTCCGATTATGGCCTTTTGCGCATCAACGTACTCGAGGAAATGCGGCACTTGGAGTCGAAATTGAAACACAGAATGAGCAAGAATTGATAGACTATCTCAATGAGTTTTGGATGGAACATATCCTCGTCAATAAAGGTAAAATTTCACAGTCTTCACACGACGGTCGGAAACAATATCCCGCAGACCCTGGCATGGTATGGTTCTCAAATCGACAGCCGAGCGAGTCATATTACTTCGCTGCAGTCCGTGGAGAAATTCAACTTGGAATGGTCCCACAAGCCGATTATTCATGGGGTGGCCAGGGACGTATAGGAGCCACTGCTGCCGTTGCATGGAAGCTGGATGCTACTTGCACTTGGGAGGCCATTGCGTGGAGAGAGTACGAAAGGCATGGCCATCTCCAACGTAGTGTTTGTCAACTCACGCTGGAGGTAATCGATAATTTTCCGACGACGTTCCTTTCTCGAGACCCTAGAAAAGGAAGGGCGCTTGTTGCTCCTCGAGGTCCGTGTCCAGTACTTTTTGGTGTACGTTGCCGTGACCAGAGTGGCGCACTCAAGGCAGGTGAATTACTTCAGAATGCTGAGCAGACTGAAAGCAGTATAGGTATGCGAGTTTTTGCCACGAATCAAGCGACCGATGACCACATACCCAATTCAATGAATGCAACTGTTGAATACGTCGAAATATTCGGGAGAGGCGCTTGTCGCATTCAGACTGACAACGGTGATTGGATGGCCTTTGCAGAGTCTGGCTCATTGAAAATTCTTGCACAGTGGTTACGAGCTGGTGACCGAATAGAAGGATACGGTTTGTCTCCTGAAAAGGGCGTTATCCATCTTGAAAAATTACGACTTGTTTCTGCAGTTCCCGAAAAAGTACGGCCTAAGTGTCCTGAATGTGGTGCTCGCATGAAATCCATGGGGGCTGAGCAAGGCTGCCGTTGTCCGAAATGTAAATTCAAAAGCGAAGATCGATGGGATGAGATTTTACGAAAACCACCATTCACATCCTGGGTTCAGCCGCCTCACGATTCCAGGAGACATTTGGCGCGCCCACTCGAATGGGACAATCTACATCTAGACTAACGCACTTGGGAAATCAATAAGTCAAGGTGCTTGTTGTCATGTTCATGGCTAGTGAAGAATTAACGAAAAATATTGCATACATCGTACTTCTTGCGGTTTTCGCAGGCATGGCGTGGATTATTGCAAAAAGAGCCAGTGAAAACCGAAAATCTATGCTTGAAGCCAGCGCTCCAAAAGTTGCTGGCGAAGATGTTCTTGATGGTGGAGCTAAAAACCCAAGTCAATTTGACGAACCTGATGATGATGCTCTGGACGAAATGGCGGATTTGTTAGGTGAAAATGATGAAGACTAATTGAAAAAACCACCTTCTTCAATTTTCATATCTATATCAGTCTCGCCTTTTGATAACGTACGGAACGGTCCATCCTTAGGACGTTCGAGCCTCCATATTTCAAAACCTGCTGACAACATTGATTCTTTAGCGCGGGCAACTGTCTGCGTGGATGCATTACCACTGGCATCACTACTGCCCTTGCTAACGAGGAGAACACAGATACTCTGGTCGATATCTTGGGCGAGCTTTTTGACACCTGCTAGGCGTTCTGCGCTGATTCGACCACTATGCTCACACCAGTCATCAAGAACAATAAGTTGTACGCTCGGAAGCGAATTTGACGTTTGAATTAAGATCTCAATCGCTTGATTGAAATCTCCACCGATATTCATCGCATGATACCTTGAGGAATGTGCGAGGGAAAGATGGGAGAAAACTTGACCAAAACGAACCCCATCTGGCATAAATGGTGCGGCCCAAAGAACTCTTCCACCCCGTTCGATGACATCAGTTGCCATGTGAAGTCCAAGTGTTGTCCCTCCAGTACTTCCTTCAACTGCGAGATGAATTTTTTCTCCGGATATGTCAAATTCAACTCTGCCCATGTACTTGTTAGAAACGAACCTCTCATTGATTGTTGCCCCTAGATGGGAACTCTCAGCAACCTTCATGCCCTACCTCCTCTAGCCCTTGTCATGAGTGATGACTTAGAGGTGCGTGCCGGCGAGCGAATTCCTCGGAGACCCTTACCTTCTTTCGAAGAAGCAGATTCTTTCCTACATGCTATTCAAAGAGATGGTTTGATTGGAACTATACTGGGTGATAAGAATCAATACGGCCCCCTTTCAATGTTGTTTTTACTGCTCGGTGTTGCTACCGTGACAGGTGCTGTAATCAAGATCGTATCCATCACATTCTGATTGCCGCAGAAGGAAAACTCCCTCGAAACTGGTTTTAGCCGCATGATTTTGACGGCAAATATCAAACCCTGTCCAACCGCCAGTAGTACATGGATGAAAAATCGGTGAATGTTGAAAGCCGGACATCATCACAGGACAAAAGATGGACAATAATGGCAGCGTTATTGGGTACAAACACTGCATTCATGCTTTTTCAAGGTATTGAACAAGAAGCAAACCCCACTTTCATCCGTGAAATTGCACTTGCAATAATTGCAGCATCATTACCGTTTCAAGGGATTTACTTTCTCATCTACACCTTCTTACTCGAACACGAAGGAAAACTTAGCCCTGAACGAATCGAAAAACTCCACATCGCATCTGCAGTTTGCCAAGTAGTTGCCTACTTCTCTCTTCTCGGGGTTGCAATGATGTGGTATAATTTATCATTGTATGTAGGCGTGGCATTCTTGTTGTCAACTGCACTTGGAATTATTCTCATTCGTTCGGTAATGAGCCCGGTTGTTTCGAACGATTCGTGAAAAAATCTGCATCGATTTTGAAGGCAATGTTGATGAAGCGTGGCTTTTGAAGTAGAGTCATGGCCTTCTGCCCACTAGATTACCGATATGGCTGCCAAGATTTCAAGCGGATTTGGTCCGAAGTTGGCCGACACGAACGCCAGCTTGAGGTTGAACGAGCGCTTATTTGGGCTCACATGCAACTTGGAAGGGTGACCGAAGAAGATTACAATGCCGTAGCAGCAATCGCAAATCCAGATTCTGTAACGAAAGAGAGGGTCTCTGAAATTGAAGCAGAAACACGCCATGACATCATGGCTTTGACCAAGGCAATGGCCGAGGCTGCGGGAGATGCTGGCTGGTGTATTCATTTAGGAGCAACATCAAATGATATTGTCGACACTGCTGTCGCGCTACAACTTCGTGACAGTATGGTTTTGCTCCGAGAGCAATTGTGCTTACTGATTGGTGTATGTGCAGATGTAGCAGAACGTGAGCGTGACACAGTCATGCTTGGTCGAACTCACGGCCAAGCTGCTGTGCCGATTACTTTCGGATTGAAGGCAGCAGTATGGCTCGATGAATTGCGACGGCAGTTGGTACGTCTCGATGAAGCCTCACCCCGAATATCTGTTGGGAAATTTCTAGGCGCAGTTGGCACCGGTGCAGCACAAGGTGATAATGCGCGTGAACTACAGCGCCTTATCCTTACGCACCTCGGTCTTGGAGTGCCACTGGCTACAACGCAAGTTGTCGGCCGGGACCGCTACATCGAATATGTGTCATGGTTAGCCAATGTCGCAGCCTCCTGCGAAAAAATTCTTCAAGAGGTACGGAATTTACAACGGTCAGAACTTCGTGAAGCAGGTGAAGGTTTTGATATCGAGAAACAAGTCGGATCATCGACCATGGCTCACAAGAAAAACCCGATAAAGTCAGAAAATGCATGTGGACTAGCACGAATTGTACGTGCAATGATTATTCCAACATACGAAAACGCCCTTCTTTGGCACGAAAGAGACCTTGCCAATTCGAGCAGTGAACGATTTACCCTATCGCACGCTTCTGCCCTGTGCGAGGATGTATTAGCAAAAACTCGTGATGTGCTCAAGAATATGTGGGTTGATGCTGAGCGTTGTCTTGCTAATATTAAGTCTCAAAAAGGCTTGGTAATGGCAGAGAAAGTAATGATTGACTTAGTAGACCACGGCATCCCTCGTGACGAAGCGCATGAGATACTACGAGCTGCTTCTTTTGAAGCAGTGGATAAAGACATCGAACTAATCGATGTATGTAGTCGTACGCCAGAGATTGCCGCAGCATTCAGTGCTGAAGAACTCGAAGCAATGTTTGAACCTGCCAACCATATCGGGGTCTCTGGAGAAATTGTTGACGAATGTGTCGCACTTGCTCGTCAAGCAATCGCTTGAACTGTGGCAATCTCATACACACCACGTACTCCGTCCCAAACCACTTGGCCGGTTATTTCAAGCGTCCCTCCAAGATGTGGTCCGCCAATCACTAAGGTTTCGTATTCTCCACCTTCACCGTCAATGTTGAATCGGAATTCTTTGGATAACCGCTCAAGTTCAATGAGACTTTGAGATGTCAGTACATGACCAATCCAGTTTTCATCAAGACCTTCGCAACTCACGCCCGTTATGAAAATTTGAAAACCATTTTCAATAAGTCCCTGCATGTGATTTAGACTATCTTGGTGCCAGAGAGGCGTCCAACTTACGATGCCTAAGCGTTCAGCCATTCGTTCAAGCCTACTTTTCTGATAGTCAGAACGCAATGCTCCACTCACAATACCATCGATGTTCAGAACTGAAAGTGCCTTCTCAAGATCGCTTATTTCAGCTTCCTGCTGGCCTTCGGTTTCTACTGAAATCCAAGGAATACCTGATATTTTGGACTGGTATTCTACCAAACCAGTACCCGGCACCTGGAACATCCAAGAATCTCCACCAGTAATTCGCACGGTGACAAGATGAGTAACTTCCCAACCACGACACATCGCCCACCACCAAGCAGCTGAGGAATCTTTTCCGCCAGATGAGAGAACTGCGACACGCATACCCGGGCCACAACGAACTGTTTCAAGAGGTTAAGGGTCAATACCAACCGTGTGAGGGTTCAAATGGGGTGACGCAATACTATCTGTATATCGGCCATTGTGTGATGAGTCATCCAAGTGAACCCTCATCCTCATAAAGCGTCGATTTAACGGAACAATGAGAGTGGACAAATGCAGCCAAGCGGAAGAGGATATGACCATGGAATTACAACATTTAGCCCGGATGGACGTCTGTTCCAAGTAGAATACGCACGTGAGTCCGTCAAGCGAGGTACGACCACAGCTGGATTGAAGTTTAGAGATGGAGTCGTCCTGGTTTGTGACAAGCGGATAGTTAGCCGACTAATCATTCCTGAATCAATTGAAAAAATGTTCAAAATTGACGGACACATCGGAATCGCTACATCAGGTTTAGTTGCCGACGCTCGTCAGCTTGTTGCCCGTGCAAGAGTTGATGCTCAGGTTAACCGAATCACATATGCCGCAAGCGTTCCCGTTGACGTACTTGTCAAAAAAATCTGTGATTTCAAGCAATCCTTTACCCAATACGGAGGCTCCCGACCATTCGGAACTGCTCTTCTCATTGGAGGAGTCGATGAAAACGGCATTCACCTGTATGAAACTGACCCGAGCGGCGCATACCAATCCTACCATGCAGGTGCTATCGGTAGCGGCAGAAACACCGTAATCGAATACTTTGAAGCCAACTGGAAAGAAGGACTAACGCTCAATGCAGCAATGAAACTTGGACTCGAGGCACTACGCAGCGCTAACGATACTGAACTTAACAGAGAAGCAGTTGAAGTAACCGTTGTTGACGGAGATGGATACAGAGTTCTTGACCGTTCAGAAGTGAACAAGCAAATCGACCGCTTGAAACCACTTGAAGACTGAAATTGAACAGCCATCTTCAAGTGCCGCCTTACGAAACTCATCTTGAGGGATAGTATGGTTAGCCTTGATGATGCCGTTTTGGCGAGAATGGAAAAAGGTGGAAAAAGATACGAGTTGCTCGTTGACCCGAACATGGTTGACGATTTCAAGTCCGACCCAAAGTCTGTTGACTTGAATCAATTCCTTGCAATGGATGAAGTATTTCATGACATTCGTGGAGGAGAAAGACCTACTGAAGAAGCAATTGAGAAGACTTTTGCCACTCAAGATATTTTTCAGATTACCCAAATGATTCTCGAAAAAGGGAGCATTCAACTCACAACAGCACAACGGAAGGCAAGGGTTGAGCAGATGAGACAACAGATTGTACACGAAATCCACACGATGGCGGTAGACCCCAAGACAAAGAGTCCTCATCCAAAAACCAGAATCGAATTAGCACTTGAAGAGTCACGATATTCTGTCGATCCATTCAAGCGGCTGGATGACCAAGTAAAATTAGCTATCGAAGTACTCAAACCCATGATTCCACTCTCGTTTGAATCGGTTCGGTTAGCATTGCGTGTTCCAGGCTCTGCATACGGGTCTGCATCCCGAATTCTACGCCCGTATTTGGAAAAGGAACAATGGCTTGAAAATGGCTCTTGGGCTGGAATTATTGAGTTGCCAGCCGGAATGAAGGATGTAATCATTGGGAAAATAATGCGTCAATCATCCGAAACAGAAGTCAAAGAACTCTAAGCGTAACTCCGTGCTATCAATAGAGGCCTCAAGGGTCGGCTTTATCATGGGTTGGCGGTTCGCCACAAATGGAGAGAAAGAAATGTCCAACGGTCAAAACGGCGCCGAGCTGCGCCTCGTGACCCCGGGTATGGCTATCGGGCCATCTGCCGGGATGCGCGTAGGAAGCGGTGCACTCGCACAAAACGATACTATCATTGCCACCCGACTCGGGTGGGTAAAAGAACTCAACAATACAATTTCAGTTGACCCAATCAACAGTGCTTACATGCCTCGTTCAGGAGACCTCATTGTTGCTACTGTGGCAGAGGTTCGAAACAATTTATGGTTCATGAACATCAACGGCCCATTCCAAGGTCTACTGCCAATGTCATTGGCACCTTGGAAAGTGGAATTTGGCGCTGCTCGGCAGCACATGGGAATTGGAGATGTTGTATTAGCACGTGTACAAGAAGTCGACGAATGCCACAATGTCGTACTGACCATGAAAGGAGTTGGACTTCGCCGCCTCAATCAAGGTACACTTCACTCTGTCCCGATCAATCACATCGAACGAATTCGAGGCGAAGGCAATGCAACATTGCAACGACTTCGCGAAGTAAGCGATTGTCGAATTATTGTCGGTGAAAATGGCAAAGTGTGGGTCGACGGTGACGCACATGGTACCGCTTGGGCTCGCCAAGCGATTCAACTGATTCAGGAATCAGGACACAAAAACACATTCGAAGCAGAATTATCTGCTCTTGAAAAAAATGCTCCACAAAAAGGTGATGCTTAATGGGCGGATATGGTGATGTACAATTATTACGCGACGACGGTCTACGACTGGACGGACGCAAGCTTGACGAAATGCGACCGGTTTCCATAGAGGCAGGAATTCTTCCTGCTGCCGATGGCTCGGCCATGGTGACTCACGGACTCAATGTAGCGGTTGCTGCAGTTTACGGGCCTATGGAGGCGCATCCACGAAAGATTCAACGCCAAGACCGAGCAGTTATTGATGTCCGCTACAACATGGCACCTTTCTCAACGGGTGACAGAATACGCCCCGGATATAATCGAAGATCACGTGAAATTTCTAAAGTTACTGCAGAAGCCCTTGAATCGGTTGTTCTGGTTGAACGCTACCCTCGTTCGAAAATACGTGTCGAAATTGAAATCCTAGCTGCAGAGGCTGGAACTCGCTGTGCAGGCATTACTGCAGCAGCTGTTGCACTTGCAGATGCTGGAATTCCAATGAGAGATTTGATTGTTGGTGTTGCATCGGGTAAAGTCGAAGACACAGTTGTATTGGACCTGGACAAAGCCGAAGACAACTACGGTCAAGCGGATTTACCGGTTGGCATATTACCAAACACTGGAGAAATTGCTTTCCTACAAATGGATGGCGACCTTTCACCTGAGGAATACAACCTTGCAATGGAATACAACTTCAAAGCGGCTGCCGAGATTCATGAAATCATGGTTGATGCACTCAAACGCAGATACGAAGGAGGTGAGAATTGATGGTAGAATTGGTTCCAACACTTCTACGACAAGAGCTTGCTCGTCTTGCAGAAGACGACCAACGCATGGACGGCCGTGGGCAATGGGAAGGGCGTGAAGTCAGTCTTGAAGTCGATTGCCTCTACAATGCGGAAGGTTCCGCCAAGGTTGTGATGGGTAAGACTATTGTTTACGCTGGTGTCAAATTTGAACTTCGAACACCGTGGCCAGACCGCCCTTCACAAGGTTCTCTAATGTGTGGCGCTGAACTTCGTCCAGTAGCACACAGAAAATATGAGCCTGGACCACCGTCCCCTCAATCCATCGAACTTGGACGTGTTGTCGACCGAGGTATTCGTGAATCCGGTTGTATAGATATGGAAAGTCTATGCATCGTCCCCGGCGAGAAAGTTTGGGGAGTTATGATTGATATTCATGTTCTTTCCGATGGCGGGAATATTTTCGATGCTTGTGGACTTGCTGCGATTGCTGCACTACGTACTGCTGTGGTTCCTGCCGAGCGATTTGATGTTGGTGAAGATTACACCCTAAAGGTCAACGGCACACCGATTATGTCTTCTTTCACCCGTGTGGGAGGACGCTATATTTACGACCCCTCTGAGGAAGAAGAACTTGGTGGCGATGAGCGTATTCACATCACACTTGGAGACGAAGGACACCTCCACTCTCTACAAAAGGGGTTAAGAGGGGTGTTCACGCCGGCGGAATTTGCAGAGATATTCGAGGTGG
>MDTC01193723.1_pt1 | contig 36290 bp, 36 predicted proteins | sample 811181 | NCBI WGS metagenome assembly MDTC01 (sample SAMN05326644, study PRJNA326480) | marine metagenome | isolation source: seawater | place: Pacific Ocean: North | collected 2011
AAACTGAAACTGAACGGTCAAACCATGCACAGCAAGTTTTTGGCGGAGAGGGTAGCACGTAATGCATCACTTGAAATTTTCGAGTTTATTTCTCCAAATCCGATAGAGCGAAGCAAGATAAATCTCAATATGTTATTTTCTGTTTTCTTATCGGAAGCCATAAGGTCAAGGTATTGCTTAACACTGACTTCTTCTGGAGGAACTATATTCAATTGAAAATTTTTCTCAAGTACTTGTCTAACTCGGAAAGCCTCGGTTTGTGAAATCCAACCAATACGCAACGAGAGGTCTGCTGCCATTACCATACCCATCGCAACGGCCTCACCATGAAGCACATTGCCAAAGCCCATCGCAGACTCAATAGCATGACCAAAAGTATGGCCGAAATTCAATAAGGCCCTCGTACCAATCTCTCGCTCATCTTTCGCAACCATCTCAGCTTTTATTTCACAACTGCGCTTTACTACTTGGGCCATACACTCGGGTTCTTTTCCAAGAAGCTCCCTACTATTCGAATCGAGCCAATCAAAAAATTTAAGATCGTTTATTAAACCGTATTTCAGGACCTCTGCAAAACCGGCTTTTAACTCCCGTTGCGAGAGCGTTGAGAGGACGCTTATGTCAGCAATTACGCACTTCGGCTGATAAAAAGCGCCTATCATATTCTTGCCAAGCTGATGATTTACACCAGTTTTCCCACCGACTGATGAGTCCACTTGTGAGAGCAAAGTTGTTGGCACTTGTACGAAGTCAATTCCCCTCAGATATGTCGCAGCAACGAACCCAGTTATATCGCCTATCACTCCACCACCCAGGGCAACGAGCGTCGTTTTCCGGTCATACTTCCCTTGTAATAAAAATTTATAAATTACGTTTACCGTTTCTAATGTCTTAAAGCTTTCCCCATCTGGCAAGACCACTTGGCTGCAACTTCGATCAACAAAAAAGGATTTTACTTTCTCCAGATAGAGAGGTGAAACAACAGTATTGGTGACAATTACAACTCGGCCCTCACTGATATTAATAGGAATCAAATGAGACTTATCAAGCAAGCCTGACCCGACAAAAATCGGGTAACTTCTCTCACCGAGGTCTACAACTATCTTCTGCATTTTTTATTCCTTTTGTGCTGCGACTCCTGCCTCAAATTCAAGAAGTGCGTCCGATAAGAAACGACAAACCACATCTTTCAACGGAGGATTTTATTCAATTGTCGATGAATTTCTTTAGCTATAAATCTAGCATTGCGCTTACTTGTTTCAATACTGATATCAGAAACTTCTTGATACAGCGGGTCTCGAACTGCAAAGAGCTCACGGATTTTAGTCTCTCTCTCTTCGACCTGCAGCAACGGCCTTGAATTGTCTCCACTCATTCGCCGAACTTGCTGACTGATAGAAGCTCTTAGGTAGACAACATCCCCTCTCTCACGAAGCATACGCCTGCTCTCTTCAGCCGTGATAGACCCTCCGCCGGTCGCAAGCACGATATTTTCCTTGCTGGTTAAGAAGTCGATCATCTTTCTCTCACGTTTGCGGAATCCAGCCTCTCCCTCGACGTCAAAAATCCATGGGATATCTGCACCTGTTGCTTTCTCAATCTCTTCATCGGAATCGAAAAAATCATGCTTTAGCAGCTCAGCCAATAATCGGCCAACTGTCGTTTTACCAGCTCCCATAGGTCCAACAAGAAAGACGTTTTTTCCGTTAGCCATAATTATAAGATATCCAGTTTCTTGGGACTCAAAGCGCTTTACAAGCGACCTAACAATTGCCTTTCTCTACCCATTGTTTACCGATGTTTTCTTGCATGGCTTTAAAGCAATTATTATCATTTAAAAAATAAGTATAGCAGTGTATAAAATAAGTATCTGTCACGCGTCGCAAATAAAATTGATTTTCAAGCGGAACTAAAAGACGTCGTGACAAGAAGGCAGTTAGCTGCAAATCGCAATTGAGGCGAAAACACAGGGGCCATAGTTAGTGAAAACCCGTCTTATCAGACCATTAAAAATCCTGTCAACACTTATATTAGTTGGCACAGCTGGCCTTCTTATGGTTAGCACCGCCGCATACCTATATTTAGCTCCGAGATTACCAGCAGCGGAAAACTACCGAGATGTAAGGCTTGAAACCCCCCTGAGAATATATACATCAGATGGGCTGCTGATTGATGAAATTGGAAATCGCAGAAACCCAGTGGCTTTTGCGGAAATACCCAAGGTTCTTATTAACGCACTAATAGCAACTGAAGATGCACGGTTTTATTCCCATCCTGGGGTCGATTTTCAGAGTCTATTGAGGGGTTTTTACGGTTTTATACGAGGTGTTAATTTGGGTGGTGGCAGTACCATAACCATGCAACTTGCAAATAATCTCTCTTTTGACAGCGACAACGTATATTTAAGAAAATTCAAGGAAATTCCTTTTGCTCTCCAAATTCAACAAGAATTAACAAAAGAAGAAGTTCTTACCCTGTATTTAAACACAATTTATTTTGGCGCTGGGGCTGATGGGATAGGAGCTGCCGCCTATATTTATTATGGCAAGCGTCCAGATGAATTAACATTAGCCGAGGCAGCAATGATGGTTTCACTTCTGCCCTGCCCGTCTACCTGTAATCCTCTCGCAAATCCTCAAAGGTCAATCGAACGTCGACGCACTCGACTCAAGAATATGGTTCGCGAGGGGATGATTGATGAGACCGCCTTTCTCGCGGCTGATGCTGAACCGATCACCGCTTCACCTCACGGCCGAAATATAGAAATTTCTGCACCATATGTCGCAGAGATGGTAAGAACAAATCTTTTTTCTCAATACGGTGAGAAAATTTACTCCGAGGGGTTCGAGGTCATCACCAGTATTGACAGCGACAAACAAATCGCAGCAACAGAATCCCTGGTTTTTGGTCTCGAAAATTACTATGACCGAAAACATGGGTACAGAGGACCGATCGAAACACTTACGGAAGAGGACCCTAAAGCTCTGCTAGAAAAGCTGTCTACAGTTTCTAATTACGGCAACCAAGAACCTGCTGTAGTCACGAGCGTAACCGAGAAAAACTTCAGTGCCGTACTGAAAAATGGTATAGAAATAAAAGTTGAATGGGATGGAATGTCTTGGGCTTACGCTTTTCGAAGCAGAAACGAGGCTTGGCCTCCGCCATCTGAAGCCGCTGATTCAGTTACCGTTGGCGATTTAATTTACCTAAGAGCTAAAGGACAGCATTGGGAGCTCGGCCAGGTACCAGATATCGAGGGAGCACTTGTATCGATTTCTCCTAAAAATGGGCAAATATTAGCTTTAGTCGGCGGATACGACTTTAAAAAAAGTCAAGTCAATAGAGTGCTAACGCCACGCCCCCCAGGCTCTAACTTCAAGCCGTTCGTCTACGGAGCTGCAATTGAGGAGGGGTATACCGCGGCAACTCTAATTAACGATGCTCCAATTACCCGCGGAGATTATCGACCAAATAATTATGAAAATAATTTCTTGGGCCCTATGACTTTGCGTTATGCGCTAAAAGAATCACGAAATGTCCCCACCGTTCGTCTTTATGATCAACTTGGTTCCGAGAAATCTCTGTCGTTTGCGGCCAAACTTGGGATACCAACGGAGAATTTCCCGCGCAACGATCTCACAATAGCTTTGGGTAGCAGGGACGTAGCTCCATTAGATATAGTTACAGGATATGCCTCAATAGCTAACGGGGGGTTCAAAGTCGATCCTTGGTTTATCAAGGAAATTAAAAACTTAAGAGGCGAGCCTCTTTTCAGCGCTGATCCCAAACAAGTCTGTGCTAACTGCAATGATGAAGATACACCGACAAAAGCGCCTAGGGTTTTAGATTCTCGTGTGGCGTTTATTCTTGGCTCAATGCTCCGCTCGGTCATCGAGGAAGGTAGTGGTGCTAGAGTAAATCGGGAGTTAAATAGGACTGACCTTAAAGGAAAAACCGGCACGACAAACGGGCCACAAGAATTGTGGTTTTCAGGTTTTAATGAAGACATAGCCACGACCATTTTTGTGGGCTTTGATCAACCCCAGCCTCTTGGAGAACAAGAGCAAGGAGCCACAGTTGCAGTCCCGATTTGGATAGATTACATGAGAAAAGCGTTAAAGGACCTACCGATACAGCCCACAAGAAAACCAGACGGCATTGTCGATAGGCTGATTAATAAAAAGTCTGGGGAAGTCGCTACTCCCGGTGACTCCGGAAGCATGTTCGAATTCTTTCGAGTTGAGAACGCTCCAAAGGAACAAACTGAATCAGAGAAAAACGGCTTCGAAGAATCGATCACTACCGAGACCTTGTTTTGATCTGATTACACGCGCCTCGTCGCGAAACGTTTTTTGAACTTATCCACCCGCCCACCGGAATCAAGAATTTTTTGCTTTCCCGTATAAAATGGATGGCACGCTGAGCAGACTTCTATAACAATGTCTTTACCCATAGTGGACTTAGTTTCTATCGTATTTCCACACGAACATGTCGCTTTCATCACATCATAGGATGGATGGATATCCGCTTTCATAATGAATTCTCCTCGACGTGAGACTGGCCGTCGCTATTACTAATAAGTTTAATCTTACGTTTAAAATTGGCTAAACCCCGCATTCTCCTATACTCAAACGAAAAAAACGGCATCGCCCAGCAGATTAGGAAGGCGATTCTAACAGAGAGAAGATTAGAAGCAAATAATAACCATATAATACGTTTCAAGCCTATCTAACCGAAATCATCTCAATTTTCTGTGATTAGTAACTACTTCTTCCATAATCAAAGCGAAGAGCGACTCGATAAGACTTCCGTTCAAACCAAATTTCATACTGTATTCCCTCAACGAGCTTAGTTTTTCTGTTTCTCGCTGAGCATCCAACGCTTCAAGACTGTGCACTGCCTTAAGCTCTCCCACCTTTTTTGTAATTTCAAAACGCTTCGCCAATAAGTCAACTATCTGAAGATCTAATTGATCCAACTGCTGACGCTTAACATATAATTCCTCCGGTATCCCTGAGTTCATCATTTTACTACTCCCTTATTTTCAACCAACTAATCAATCAGACCCGACACCTTTGCGACGCAGAAAACTTCTGGGTCTAGCCAATCACATGATGCAGTTCTGGGTCAATCACAAATTAATCTTACTGAGTTTTAGTCACCGTGGCTTTATAATGCCGGGATGGCGAATCCTAAATTTTTAAAAACGGGTGAGGGCAGCCCCGATAAATTATCTAACAGATACTTAGGTTTAGTTTTACGCGTAGCAATCCCGTCACCCTTGCGAACTCACTTCGATTACCTTCCCCCCAGAGGAAATTTATCGCAAATGGCGAGCCTAATGCCTGGAAGCCGGGTAATCGTACCTTTCGGTAGACGACAAATTTTAGGATTTATTTTAGAGCACTCTAATGCTTCAAATATTGAGCTGACTCGGCTAAAAGTCATAACTCGTACCTTAGACGAAAAGCCCACGATAACACCGACGCTGCTAAAAACCCTTATCTGGGCTTCAGAGTATTACCAACACCCTATAGGCGAAGTCTTATTAGCAGCAATTCCGTCAGAACTGCGATCACCTCGCCTCAAAAGCAAGCAAAGCTATATCTGGAAAGCCCAAGATAATGCCAAAGCTTACTCCGACTTGCAGCGAAAACCACGTCAAATGGCACTTCTAGATTTAATCCGAACCGAAACAACTGGCATGCAAGCAAAAGATTTAAAAGCTCAGGGATTTGACTACGCATTGTTATTAAAACTCGAGTCAAGTGGGTTGTTAAAAAGAGAACCCCTGCTTGACCCCGCAGATCCTTCAAAATTCTTAATGGTTAAAAAAGAAACGGTTTTAGACGCAAATGTGACTCTGAACTCGGAGCAAAAAGCCGCACTTAAATCAATCAATTCATCCCAAAATAATTTTGCAACATTTTTACTCGATGGAGTTACAGGCTCAGGAAAAACTGAAGTTTACTTAGAGGCTATCTCTCGACAAATTAAACTCGGCTTTCAATGCCTTGTTTTGGTACCTGAAATTGGTTTGACCCCTCAAACGTTTGATCGATTTAATAAACGGTTTAAATGTCCTATCATAATGTATCACTCAAATTTGTCCGCAAAGCAAAAGCTCATAGCTTGGTCTCAAGCTTGTGATGAAAGCCCTCTTATCGTGATCGGAACAAGGTCTTCTGTATTTCTCCCGATGCCGAGCCTAAGCTTGATTGTAATTGATGAAGAGCACGATTCCTCATACAAGCAACAAGATGGGTTTCGTTATTCAGCGCGAGATTTTGCTGTGATGCGAGCGCACAATGAGAGCTTTACAATAATTTTGGGGTCGGCGACCCCGAGCCTGGAAAGTCTTCATAATACGATTATTGGCAAATCTACTCGACTACAGTTGACTCGACCGGCAACCGAAGCTCCACCAAATACCACTCACATAGTCGATATAAACAGCATTTGCCTGCAGGAAGGATTTTCAAAACCAGTATTAGATCGAATATCAGAACATTTACTATTGCAAAACCAAATCCTTATTTTTATAAATCGACGAGGATTCGCCCCAGTTCTTCTCTGTAATGCGTGTGGCTGGACTTCAGAATGTGACTCCTGCGTTTCACGAATGACGGTTCATAGTAAACCTGCAAAACTGCGATGCCATCATTGCGGCACAAACAGGTCGATTCCAACTAAGTGTCCGAATTGCAGCTCCACTAAATTAGAGACGTTCGGTATAGGAACCCAAAAAATTGAAGACTTTCTGACACATCGATTCCCATCAATACCTAAAATTAGGATCGATCGCGATACGACACGTGGAAATTTCAACCTCAATCAAAAATTAAGCGAAATTTCATCTGGAAGACCCTGCTTGCTGATCGGGACTCAGATGTTATCTAAAGGTCATCATTTTCCAAATATTTCTCTCGTTGTTGTACTTGATGCGGATGCAGGACTCTTCAGCTCTGATTTCCGAGGCCAAGAGCAGATGACCCAGACACTAATCCAGGTGTCCGGACGTGCTGGTCGCGGCATAAATTCAGGCGAGGTAATAATTCAGTCTCGCCATCCGAATCACGAAACACTCAATCTAATAGCATCGCGCTCCTTTAAAAAGTTGGCGCAACTGCAACTCTTGGAACGCCAAAATACCGAACTACCGCCCTTCGCACATCTTTGTCTCTTACGAGGAGAATCCAAATATCTAAAAGATGCTTACGAGTTTTTAAACTCAATTTTAGAACTCTCTAACAATCTCAAATTAGCAAATAAACACGACATAGTCAGACTCGGCCCAATACCGGCACCCAGAGAAAAAAAGGCAGGAAGGTTTAGAGTACACTTAATTTTGAAAAGCAAAACACGCTCACTTTTGCAAAATCATTTAAAAGAGGTTATCGCTCTTGTTTTTGAAAGAGGCATTCCGAGAAAAGTTCGTTTTCACGTGGATGTAGATCCAATAGAAATGCTTTAAAACGTAAAAGCAACTCTGTCACTTTACTTTATGCGGATTTTACCGATAAATGTGAGTGTGTTTAGTTTCCAAAGCTTAGATCTTCTAGGCATCAACAAGAAGAGCTACAAAAAATGAACCAAGATTTTGCGAAGATCCGCCCTGAACCCCTTTTGGATCGAAAGGTTGTTCAGGCACCACCGAAATGGCACCTGATGCTAGCAGGTATGTCAGTCGGCGTGGTGCTGGGTATCTGTGGTTGTGCTTTGTTTTACCTATCCGGGTTTATTCCTCCACTTGCACCTCGAACCTCGTCTATTTCAGCGAACGCTTCAGATATGAGGCCCACAGAGGAAGCTGATTCCGAAATTTTGATTGAACCAAAACTCGAACTTGAATTTTTCACCGCCCTCTCTGACTGGGAGGTCCCAGTCAACACTATTCCTGTAAAAATTTCTCAACAGTCTGGCATAAATTTAGAAATAGATAAGCCTTTTACCGCTTACTTGCTGCAAACCGGGGCTTTTATCCAAAAAGAGTTGGCTGATACCGAAGCCAATCGACTTCAAGCTATGGGAATCAATGCACAAGTTAAAAAACAAGACCTCCCGGGGCGCATTCTTTTCCTGGTTCAGTCAGGCCCATATCAAGACAGCACCACGCTGAATGAGACAGAAAGAATGCTTCGAGAAAACCGAGTTTCGTCTATGAGGCTTTTAATTCAATAGTATTTTTCTCACGCAAGTGACTTGATTTTCATCAAAAACACACAATAATATCTCTTTTATTTTGTTAGCAATAGATCCTTCGATCCATGTAGAAAAGCAACGTTAGTTTTTTTAAAATCGCCAAGTATATCTGCCGGCGATACTTACGCCATCAGGAGGCCTATCTTGGAACAGTTCAGAGGCACTACCATCGTTTCAGTGCGACGTCGGAACAAGGTTGTTATCGCTGGTGATGGTCAAGTATCACTCGGAAACACAGTTCTTAAGGGCAACGCAAAAAAAGTTAGGAGACTTTACGACGGGAAAGTCATTGCCGGTTTTGCTGGAGGCACTGCAGATGCGTTCACATTATTTGAAAGATTTGAGGAACAACTTGGTTTACATAACGGGAAACTCATTCGCGCTGCGGTAGAGCTCGCAAAACTTTGGCGAACAGAACGGTCTTTGCGTCGTCTAGAAGCAATGTTACTTATTGCGGATCGAGAGGCATCCTTAATAGTTAGTGGCAATGGTGATGTGATAGAACCCGAAGATTCCCTGATGGCGATTGGGTCAGGCGGGATGTACGCGCACTCTGCTGCAAAAGCTTTAATTAAAAATACCGAACTCGATCCCGAGGAGATTGCCAAAAAAAGTTTAGAAATAGCGGCTGAAATCTGTGTCTACACTAATCAAACACATGTAATTGAGACCCTCGAGTCGTAATATCTAATTCACTCCTTTAGTAACGTTCATGAATTTTTTGAGATTTAAAAAATGACACCTAGTGCAAAAATAATTCCACAAAGCAACGTGATGACTCCGAGAGAAATTACATCTGAACTTGATCGGCATATTGTCGGACAGGCTTCAGCGAAGCGTGCCGTAGCAATTGCACTTCGTAACCGCTGGAGACGTATGCAGCTTAGCGGAGATTTGAGAAATGAAATTACACCAAAAAACATTTTAATGATCGGCCCAACTGGAGTAGGTAAAACCGAAATAGCTCGCCGGCTAGCCAAACTCTCGAATGCGCCATTCATAAAGGTTGAAGCAACAAAATTTACAGAAGTAGGTTATGTCGGAAGAGATGTTGAATCAATGATACGCGACCTGACCGAAGTTGCAGTAAAAATAGTTCGCACTGACGCTATGAAGCGTGTTCAAAACAAAGCCTCTGATCGCGCAGAAGAGCGCGTACTCAATCTGCTTCTTCCGTTGAGTGAGAACGTAGATACTGATGAAAAATCGAGCAGCACCCGTCAAGTATTTCGAAAAAAACTGAGAGAGGGCGTGTTAAACGATAAAGAAATCGAAACAGAAATAAGAGATAATCACTCTGAAATAGACATTATGGCACCTCCCGGCATGGAGGAGATGACAAGCCAACTGAAAGGAATGTTCTCCCAACTGAACAGCGTGAAGAAAAAACGTCGCCGCTTGACGGTCGAGGATGCGTTGAAAATTTTTAAAGACGAAGAGGCATCAAAACTCATAAACAGTGATGATATCTCTTCTCAAGCCACCGACTTGGCAGAACAAAGCGGCATCGTTTTTATAGACGAAATTGATAAAGTCTGCAGTAAGCATGACAATAATAGCCAAAGCGTGTCCCGCGAAGGGGTACAAAGAGATTTACTTCCTCTGATAGAGGGATCCACAGTAACTACAAAATATGGCAGTGTTAAAACCGATCATATTCTTTTTATAGCATCCGGAGCGTTTCATTTAAATAAGCCATCCGATCTAATCCCTGAACTACAAGGCCGATTACCTATACGCGTAGAACTCGAGGCTTTGACGGCCAACGATTTTGAGCGAATTTTGGTAGAACCGTATGCCTCTCTCACTCAGCAATACCAAGCTTTGTTAAATACCGAAGGTTTAGAGCTAAGCTTTTCAAAAGATGGCGTTGAAGCCATTGCTGAGATGGCTTACTTGGTAAATAGCCAAACAGAAAATATTGGAGCTCGCAGACTTCATACCATTATGGAAAGACTTCTCGAAGAAATTTCGTTTTCGGCTGCCGACATGGCAATTGGAGATCAAAGCAAGCGAACGATTGATAAAGACTTCGTAACAAAACAACTTAGTGAACTTGTGCACGATGACGATTTAAGCCGATATATCTTGTAACTAAATTCTTCGACTCTTGAATCCACAAGTAAAACAAAAAGCTAAAAATTCGAATGCGTCCAAAAAAAATTACCTTACATAAAGAAAGTGCTCAACTCGAATTCTCATACCCAAACGAAGAGAGGTACGCGCTCTCTGCGGAGTTTCTCCGAATATCATCACCTTCCGCCGAGGTCCGCGGCCATGGACCTGGACAAGAAACCCTGCAAACCGGGAAACGCCTTGTCACTATTGAGAAAATAGAATCAGTGGGTAACTATGCCATCAAGTTGATATTTAGCGATCAACATAACTCGGGAATATATAGTTGGACTTATCTTTATGAGTTAGCAAAAAATCATGACGAATTATGGACCATATACTTAGAAAAAATGAAACAGGCCAAAGGCAGTCGCGAGCCATTGCCTCCCGGTACACAAGTCATTAATATAGTATAAATATTCGTGAACCCCAGCTGATAACCCAGAGAAATCGATCCGCATGCCTGAAACATCCGCTCAAGGCCCGACTCAAAAGACCCCTGACGAAGATACCACGCATTTCGGCTACGAAACGATACCGAAAGCCGAGAAAGAAAAGCGGGTAGGAGACGTATTTCGCTCCGTGGCTGCCCGCTATGACATCATGAATGACATCATGTCTCTCGGTACTCATAGACTTATGAAACGCATTACGATCGAATACTGCGGTTTAAAAGCAGGCCAAAGCGTGCTTGATCTCGCGGGTGGGACAGGTGACTTCAGCCTTCGCTTTTCCTCCATCGTTGGGAAGAGGGGTAAGGTTGTTCTCGCTGACATTAATGATGCTATGCTCGCTGTTGGTCGCGATCGAATTATTGATCAGGGGTCCTCTCAAAATATTTTTATTGCACAAGTTAATGCGGAATCATTACCTTTTAAAGAGAATTCGTTTGACTGTGTTTGCATTGCTTTCGGTCTACGGAACGTTACTAATAAACCCTCTGCGCTCGATTCTATGTTCAGAGTATTAAAGCCAGGCGGGCGAGTCTTAATTTTAGAGTTTTCAAAACCGAAGAATGAACTTGTAAAAAAAACTTACAGGGCATTTTCTTCCCTTTGGCCTCTTGCCGGTAAGATCGTCGCAGACGATTCAGAAAGCTATCGATATTTAGTTGAGTCAATTCGCATGCATCCCGATCAGGAGACGCTGCAAACCATGCTTGAGGATGCAAATTTTAAGGAATGTAAATATTACAATTTGTTGAACGGAGTATGTGCTATTCACATCGGTTTTAAACCTTAAATTTTACGAGTTTTTTAGATGCCTTCCTTAACTGAAACTTTCATTACTCAAACGATAGAAATGCTTTTAAATGAGGCAATAGCTCGCGACGAACGCTCTAAATCATTATTAAAAAGGCTAGAAAATAAAAGCTTTGAATTTTTCGTTACAGATATTCAGAAAAGCATTAGTCTTATTTTTTTGGAATCTAAAATCACAATACGAAGTGCCCGATCCTGTGAAAGCGGTCAACTTCCTGACGTTATGATAAGCGCAAGCTTTTTAAATTTTATTGACCTTTTGCTTACAAGCGATAAGACAAAAAAAATCGTTAGTAAAAAATTCGAGCTCAACGGTGACGCGAATTTGGCTAGTCAACTGAATTCGGTAATTGAAAAAATTGATTTCCGTTGGGACGATCTTGTTTCTTTAGTGGCCGGTGATATAGTTACCAACCAGGTCGTAAAAAAAACCGCAAAAATTAACAAATTCCAATCTGAGAGCTTAAAACGGATAGCAACTAATTTTGACGATTTTTTGTCTGAAGAGCTTAAATTCACTCCCAATGAAAATCGAATGGAAGCTTTAGGCGAGAGTATTGATGAAATACGCCTTAAGTTAGATCGTATCGAAGCGAAGGTTTTACATGTTTCTAGAAAGCTTCAATCAAAGAATTCGCTTAAAACCACATCAGTTGTGACTGCTACGCGTTGATGATATCTTCGGGCCCTGAAAATACTTGCTGAGAATACCGGCTGTGACTTTTTTATATCGCCTACACCAACTGCTAAACATCATTGCAAAATATGGCTTAGACGACTTCCTAAAGGATCTACCGAATACTGCTCTTATAAAAATAGCACTCGCACCTTATAAGACAAAATGGGCATTTAGCAGCAGGACGCGTAAAGGAGATATTGGTAAGCGAACTCGACTTGCAATTGAGGAGCTTGGACCAATCTACATCAAATTAGGACAACTGTTTTCGACAAGACCAGACTTTATTGACCCCACCATCGCCAATGAACTTAAATTGCTTCAGGATTCAGTTACACCATTTCTCAAGCCGTCAATCCACGAACTTTTACATAATTACCTCGGACCCTCATCTGCAGATATTTTTTCCGACATTGAAGAAACCCCTCTAGCATCGGCTTCCATCGCACAAGTATATGCGGCAACTCTAAAAACTGGAGAGAGGGTCGTTATTAAAACAATCAAGCCAGGAATCGTTTCTGTTATAAAAACCGACCTAGGTTTGTTGAAAAAAATTGCAGCCATTATCGAGTCTCAAACCCAATTCGGTCGGCGCTTGAGATTAACAGAAGTTTTATCAGATTATGAAAAAGTGATACTTAATGAAACCAATCTTCAAATTGAAGCTGCGAATACAACCAAATTAGATAGCAATTTTGCTGAATCAACTAATCTCTATGTTCCAAAAATCTATTGGGAATACACACGGCAGAACGTAATAGTCATGGAGAGAATAGATGGGATTCCGGTAACGAATACCGCCGAATTAAAAGCTCATGGTATCGATTTAAAGACTCTTTCTGAAGTTGGCGTAGATATATTCTTTACTCAAGTTTTCGATCATAATTTTTTCCATGCGGATATGCATCCTGGAAATATTTTTGTCTCAAAGAATCATAAAAAAGACCCTCAATATATTGCGATTGATTGCGCCATCATCGGGACACTAGAGGTTGCGGAGAAAAATTACTTAGCAAGGAACTTATTAGCGATATTCAATAGGGACTATCATGAGGTTGCAAGGTTACATATTGAAAGCGGATGGGTTCCAGAAGCCACAAAAACACATGAATTCGAGACGGCAATCAGGTCTGTTTGCGAACCAATTTTTCAAAAACCGCTTAAAGAAATCTCATTTGGACAGCTACTAGTCAGTTTGTTTCAGACATCAAGCACTTTTGATATGGAGATACAGCCCTCTCTTGTTCTTTTGCAAAAAACTCTGCTTCATGTTGAAGGCTTAGGAAGACAACTTAATCCTGACCTTGATTTATGGGAAACAGCAAAACCGCATTTAGAACGTTGGAACAGCCGTCAGCTAAATCCGGTTGTGTTTGCAAAAAAAATGAAAGATTCTCTTCCTGATCTTCTCGGTGAAATGACAAACCTCCCAGCGTATATATCAGCTTTTCTCGGCTTAAACGAAATTGCGGCCCTAAAACGGAAAGAACTTTTATTGCGAGAGCAAACTCACAACCGAGAAAAGCATAATAAACTCAGAATTTTTCGCTTGTCTGGGATTGTATTTGTTGTTTTAGGCTTGAGTTTCTCTCCACTCGTTGACGTAAGTATTTTTGAACTTGATAACGTACGAATAATTATAAGCTCGGCCTTTATTGGGTTAGGAGGATGTCTTTTGTATTTTTCACGCTGAAGTAGCATACTAAGCACATGTCAACATATCTTGAAGAAATAAAATTTAACGAACGAGGCCTTGTTCCCGTGGTCACTATAGAGGCTGGGACCTCCGAGTTGCTAATGGTCGCATGGGCAAATAAAGAAGCAATTGCAGCTACGGTTGAAGAGAAGCGGGCAGTTTACTGGTCGCGATCCCGAACAAAAATTTGGCGAAAAGGAGAAGAGTCAGGCAATGTACAAAAGCTTGTCGAACTTCGATTAGATTGCGACAATGACACAGTGTGCTATATCGTTGACCAAATTGGGGGCGCCGCATGCCACACAGGTCGTAAGTCATGCTTCTTCAAATCCTTCAATAACGGCACATGGTCAAACTGTCTCGATATAAAAAACATAGGTTAACCTACGATGGGTTTTGGTTTATCAGAACTAAGAGAGATCTTAGAGGAAAGGAAGAAGAGCAACCCCGAAACTTCATATGTTGCGAGTCTGTACAGTAAGGGTATGGATAAAATTCTTGAAAAGGTCGGAGAAGAAGCAACAGAAACAATCTTGGCGGCCAAGAATTATAAAGACTCTAGTGCGGATGCAAAAATACAAAAAAAGACAGAACTAGTTAACGAAACGGCCGATTTATGGTTTCACTCTATGGTAATGTTGAGTTATCTTAATATTAGCCACGACGAGGTCTTGCAAATTTTAAAGCATAGATCAGGAATCTCAGGCCATAAAGAAAAAGCCGGCCGAAATTCTGACTAAATTCGCCGAAATTGTCTATTAAATTGATTGATTGCGCAGAAATAAGGAGAAAAGCATGGGCCTAGGTGGAATCGGAGTTTGGCAATTACTGATTATTTTAGCTATTGTAGTAGTCCTATTTGGTACAAAAAAGCTTAAGGGAATCGGAACTGACTTAGGAGGCGCGATAAAAGGTTTCAAAGGCGCTTTGAAAGAAGACAGTAACACTTCCAAAAACGAGGAAGAGGTATCGCCTTTAAATGAGCCAACCGCAACAGCGAACGTTGAAAAAGACGAAACAAATTAAACTTTGCGTCATATCAAATTTGATCTAGACCTCTCAGCAGATCAACCAACGTACAATAGACAAATAACTTTATCTGCGAATAAAATCACAAAGCGCTATCCAGATGTTTAATATTGCACCCACTGAAATTTTGATTATTTGTGTCGTAGCATTAATTGTTATCGGACCGGATAAACTACCAGGCGCAATCAAAACCGGAACGCTCTGGTTGAATCAATTTCGAAGAAGCTTCTATAAAATAAAGTCAGACATAGAACGAGAATTAAACACCGATGAAATTCGACGACAAATTCACAACGAAGGCGTGCTTGATGAAATAGAGGATACTAAACAAAGACTTCAGAGTTCTGCTGATGAGGCAAAGGCATCTATTAACGAGCTTGTGAGTTCTGTTGATCTCGACCCTGGAGCCTCCAGCGCAACAAATTTTAAAACCGATGCAGATAGTGTTGATGAAACATCGGAATCCACTGCGCCATCTCAGCCGTCTTACAGTAAAGGTGTTAATCTCAAAGCGCAGTCTGCAAAAGCGCCAGTTATTCGACAGTCTCCCAAAGAAAAAAAATTAGATGACTCTAATCCAGACACAGAAATTCGACCGCAAGTGACAGGAACGACTCAAAATGACGTCGGCTGAAGACACCAAGGAATTAACCTTAATCGATCATTTAGTCGAGCTCCGCAACAGGTTATTGAAGAGCCTCATTTCAGTTATAGTTTTATTTTTGATGCTTTTCGCTTTTTCGAACGAAATCTATACATTTGTTGCCTCACCTCTAATCGATGCGCTACCCGAAAATACGAGTATGATCGCAATCGACCCTACCTCTCCGTTCTTCGCTCCATTTAAACTGACGTTTTACGTCTCTTTTTTAATAGCAGCGCCTTACATCCTTTTTCAACTTTGGTCGTTTGTTGCTCCAGGGTTATACAAAAATGAAAAAGCAATCGCCATACCGCTTTTCATTTCGAGTGTTATGTTATTCTATTCGGGCATCGCATTTGCCCGATATGTTCTTTTTGGGATTGTGTTTAAATTCTTTATCTCAGTTGCACCGGAAGGGATTCAAGTAGCTCCTGATATTTCGAGCTTCTTAAGTTTTGCGTTAACGATTTTTTTTGCTTTTGGCGTTGCTTTTGAAGTCCCAATAGCTGTTTTTATTTGCATACGGTCTGGGCTCGTGGAACCTGAAGCGCTTGTGCAGAAACGACCTTATGTCATCGTGAGCTGCTTCGTTGTAGCTATGGTTCTCACACCACCAGACCCGTTTACGCAATCTCTTCTTGCAATACCTATGTGGGCGCTTTTCGAAATGGGAATTTTAGCCGGAAGAATATCAAACACTTCATCTTCTGAAAATAATTCGGAAACGAACCAGAACAAGTAGAGAGTATTATACTTTTAGAATGAAGGTAGTCGGGCCATCGTTTGTAAGACTTACTTCCATATCCTCGCCAAATGCGCCGCAGGACACACTGCCATACTTGGCTTTAGCAGACGCAACAAATTTTTCAAAAAATGGTTGTGCCAATTCAGGAGACATGGCTGAAGAAAACCCCGGTCGTAACCCGCGCTTTGTATCTGCGACAAGAGTGAATTGTGATACTAGAAGCAACTCGCCATCTACGTCGGCAAGGCTTAAGTTCATTCTCTTTTTTGAATCTGAGAAAACTCTATAAGAAAGTAATTTTTTAACCATCTTATCAATATTACAGAGCTTGTCACTACTCTCAATTCCAACCAAAGCAAGCAAACCGGCTCCGATCTTCGAGCAGACTTTTTTCTCTACAAGCACTTGTGCAGACTTTACTCGTTGGATCACGCAAATCATAAAAAACTCTCTAGCGCCCATGAAGCCTTGGTAATGATTCGTTAAATTGACTAGCCGCGCTCTTGCGTCCCGCGACTTATACGCTTGCGATCACTCTCTGACAAATGGCGTTTCCTTAACCTGATACTTGTCGGAGTTATTTCAACTAGCTCATCCTCGGCAATAAATTCCATGGCTTGCTCGAGCGTGTGACGGACCGGTGGTGTTAATACGATGTTCTCATCAGTTCCAGACGCACGCACGTTTGTAAGTTGCTTGCCTTTAGTAGGATTAACAACGAGATCATTTTCGCGACTATGAAGACCGACAATCATACCCTCGTATACTTCGACGTTAGGCTCTACAAACAATTTACCACGATCTTGCAGATTAAACAGTGAGAACCCAAGCGTCTTGCCTTTCACCATCGAAACGAGAACTCCCCGCGAACGAGCGGCAAGCTCAAGATCTTTATAGTCGCCATAATGACTAAATACATGTGTCATAAGACCCGAACCAGAGGTTAATGAGAGGAATTGGGACCTGAAGCCAATTAAGCCTCTCGTCGGTACGGTAAATTCTATTCGGCTGCGACCCTTGCCGTCAGGGATCATATCTCGCATTTCAGCACGGCGATTACCTAATTCTTCTATCACCGAACCCTGATGAGTCTCATCGCAATCGATTACTAGCGACTCATAGGGCTCCTGTTTAACACCTTCGATTTCCTGAATGATCACCTCGGGTCGGGAAACTGCAAGCTCATATCCCTCACGACGCATAGATTCAATCAAGACGGATAGATGCAGCTCTCCCCGGCCAGACACTTTATATTTATCGGGCGTATCGCCATCTTCAACCCTCAACGCGACGTTAAAAAGAAGCTCTCTATCTAACCGCTCTCGAATGTTACGTGTAGTTACGAACTTACCCTCCAGGCCGGCAAAAGGGGAATCGTTAACTTGAAAGGTCATGCTAATTGTTGGCTCATCAACCGAAAGAGGAGGCAGCGCTTGAATTAGATCCGGATCGCAGATCGTATCTGAGATGTTTAATTTCTCTATACCGGTAATGCAAACTATCTCACCAGCAGAGGCACTGGGTACATCAATACGTTCCAACCCAAGATGACTTTTAACTTGAAGGATTTTTCCTTTACGCTCGCGTCCTGTTCGATCAATAATTATTACTGGTTGGTTACTCCGAGCGGTTCCGCGCGAAACCCTTCCGATGCCTATGACCCCTACATAGCTATTGTAATCTAGCGCACTAATTTGTAACTGAAGGGGCGCATCCGTAATAACATTTGGCGGCGGTACTTTTTGAATGACTGTCTCAAAAAGTGGCTCCATGTTATTTGCCATTTCATTTAATTCTAAACCAGCGATACCATCAAGCGCACTTGCATAAATGATTGGAAAATCTAGTTGAGTATCATTTGCACCAAGCTTGTCAAAAAGATCAAACACTTCGTTAACTACCCAGTCAGGTCTAGCTCCATCTCGGTCAACTTTATTCACTACCACTATCGGGTTGAGACCTTGATCAAATGCTTTTTGAGTTACGAACCGGGTTTGAGGCATCGGGCCGTCTACCGCATCCACGAGCAGAAGAACACTATCAACCATAGAGAGAACTCGTTCAACTTCTCCCCCGAAATCGGCGTGGCCGGGAGTATCAACTATATTTATCCTATACCCCTGCCAACTTATTGCGGTATTTTTAGCAAGAATTGTTATCCCTCGCTCCTTCTCCTGATCGTTAGAATCCATTATTCGCTCAAGCTGAGCACCACGAGACTCTAAGGTTCCAGATTGCTGGAGTAACTTATCGACCAAAGTAGTCTTACCGTGATCGACGTGTGCGATTATTGCTATATTGCGTATTTCCTCAACCACGATTTCCTTTTCCCTTTTTAAAAATAGAAAACTCCAACAACGGGCGTTTAGACAGACATCTATATAGACAGATCTATTGTCAGTAAGAGAATAGGATTAGCAATACCCATCAAAACTCAAACTGAGAAATACGCTCTGTTTCAGACAAGCCCCTAAGCGTGTCGGCGGCGAGTATACACGAGAATCCGTTGCAAAATCAGTTTGATTTTCCAAATTCGAGCCCCTATTTAAAACTCAATGAGACTTTCCAGTTTGTGAAGAAAACAGGCGCTCCAAATATTGATCTATCATGGTGCAACAATTAAAATAACGCACCAAAATAGTGCGTTTCAGGCCCCTTTATTTATATGTTCAACTTCTGACTAACAAGGCTCATAAGCAACAGCCAATGATTCTAAGGGGCTTCCGGTTACCAATAATCAGATTATGTCGAAAAAAAACTTGGCACATTATTTGCTCAAGTTTCTGATAGATTATTTAAATCTTAGAAACCACTAATCAACTAATTATAGCTACCGGGTGAATTCTGCGGAATTAGTAGATTTTAACCCCCGCAATTTGATCAACACTGCGAAATTTGTATTTTTAATTCTGATAAAGGAGAAGATGTAAAAATGGAATCAAAGACGAAGCTGGAGTACATCTGGTTGGACGGCAACGCTCCCACTCAAACACTACGAAGTAAGACTATGGTGAGAGACAACTTTGACGGCACCCTGGAGGGTTGCCCTGTTTGGTCCTTTGACGGAAGCTCTACGCAACAAGCTGATGGTAACGACTCCGACTGCTTACTAAAGCCTGTCGCTATATACCCAGACCCAGACCGAGCCAGTGCATTCCTTGTGATGACTGAAGTCTTGAATGCTGATGAGACTCCCCACATCACAAATGGACGCGCGACTATCGATGATGATGACGATGACTTCTGGTTCGGGTTTGAGCAGGAATATTTTTTGTGGGATACAAAGACTAACTTACCTCCCGGATTCCCAAAAAATGGTTATGCAGCACCACAGGGGCCCTATTATTGTTCTGTAGGTGCTAAAAATGCCTTTGGGCGGGATATAGTCGAAGAGCATATGGACATTTGTCTAGAAGCTGGGCTTAATTTAGAAGGCATAAACGCCGAAGTCGCCCCAGGCCAATGGGAGTTCCAAATCTTCGCCAAAGGAGCAAAAAAGGCAGGCGATGAAATCTGGATCGCGCGTTATTTGTTAGAGAGAACTGCAGAGCGTTATGAGCTGGCCATTAACTGGGAACCAAAACCTCTAGGTAAGGACCTTGATTGGAACGGATCAGGGATGCATGCAAATTTTTCAAATGGCTTGATGAGAGATGCCGGCGAAGAATCAGTATTCACAAAAATCTGTGAATCATTTGGAAAAAATATAGAACGTCATATCAGCGTTTATGGCGCAAATAACGATCAGCGATTAACTGGCCTACATGAGACTCAGTCAATCGACATGTTCAGCTACGGAGTGTCAGACAGAGGAGCATCAATACGCATCCCGATCGGGACAGTGCAAGACGGTTGGAAAGGTCGCCTGGAGGACCGGCGAACAGCTTCTAACGCAGACCCCTACAAAGTAGCTGCTGTAATAATAAAAAGCTCAAAAGAAGGTCTATCTGCATAGGCTCGAAAAGTAGGATTTTGCCTAGAAACACGGGCCAGCAAACTGTCAAAAAACCCAGGCAAACCCTGGGTTTTTTGTTTTTTAGGCTGCACTTTCTGAGGTGTGCACCGTCAGAAAGTTTATATAAATTGACTATGCACCAAATTAGTGCAATATTGTGCTCCCATTCTGTACTCGCTCTTCATCATCCATACAAAAGCACAAAGCGAGAGAGTGATCGCCACGGTAATACTCACTTGGACCAGTTATTGCATATGAATTAGATCGATAATCAACGTTAAAAACCAACCTGTGCGAGAGGAATAGTGTGACCAACGACGCGATCCACAAACGACTTCTCGATAGTCTAAATACGGCAGTGTGCCTGCTAGATAATAATCAGCAGGTTCGTTATTTAAACATCGCTGCAGAGCACCTGCTTGATATCAGTTCTCAAAAAGCTCACGGGCTTTCACTTAAAGAGCTATTTATAAATCCAGATGGTGATCTACTCGAAATCGAAGGAGCTTTATCGGACCGGGGTAACTTTACAAAACGAGATGCAAAATTAACATTATTAAATGGCAAGGGTTTAACAGTTGATTACTCGGTAAATATTTTGGGAGAAGGCACAGAAGACCAACTCCTTTTAGAATTCCGTTCGCTCGAACACTCACACCGGATTAGTCGCGAAGAGTCTATAACTGCGGCCCATGCGACGACGCGGGAACTGGTCAGAGGATTGGCACATGAGATAAAAAACCCCCTTGGCGGCATCCGAGGTGCGGCTCAGCTTCTAGCAGAAGAATTGGCTAATCCAGAACTTCTAGACTACACAAACATTGTTATTGAGGAGGCAGATCGTTTACGAAATTTAGTCGATCGCCTAGTCGGATTAAGATCAATCCCTGATCTAAAACCCACAAACATTCATGAAGTTTTAGAACGAGTTCATAGTCTAGTTGAAGCCGAGTTTTCAGATAACCCGACGAAATTAGTTCGTGATTACGACCCTAGCATACCGGATTTACCCGCAGATCCAGAGCAACTTATTCAAGCGGCGTTGAACATCGTACGTAATGCCGTGCAAGCGCTCTCTAACTTTGAAAACGTTGAGAGTAATAAAGAGATCATATTACAAACGAGGATAATTCGTAACGCTACACTCGATGGAAAGTTCCATCGTTTGGCGGCTGTAATAAAATTTTTTGACAACGGGCCCGGAATTCCCAAAGACATTCAACATTCCTTATTTTTCCCAATGGTAAGCAGACGGGCAAACGGCACCGGGCTAGGCCTTTCGATCGCGCACGATATCGTGACCCGACATAACGGACAGATTGAATGCAATAGCGTTGAAGGAGAGACAACATTCTCTATGCTATTACCAATTAAGTAAAAAGAAACGAAACTGCAACCGACCAAAAATATCAGAAGCAAAAGTCAAAAAGAGGACTGCAAAATGCGACAAAACAACTCTGTCTGGATACTCGATGACGATCGATCAATTCGATGGGTGTTAGAGAAATCCCTCGAAAAAACAGGCCTGAAAACAGAATCTTTTGAAAATGGTAATGAGCTTTTGCAAAGACTAACTCAAGTGTCACCGGAAGCGATCATCAGCGATATCAGGATGCCAGGAATCAGCGGGCTTGACCTTTTATCAAAGGTGCATGAAACGCACCCCGAACTGCCAGTAATTATAATGACCGCTCATTCTGATCTTGATAGCGCGGTTTCTTCTTACAGCAGAGGAGCCTTTGAATACCTCCCGAAACCTTTTGATATAAGTGAGGCCATCGCAATGGCTAACAGAGCCCTTGCACATTCGAGAGAACAAAAAGCGAACGAAAAAAAAACAGAAGTTCTACCCGAGTCACAGGAAATTATTGGAGAAGCTCCAGCAATGCAAGAGGTGTTTCGCGCTATCGGCCGTCTGTCTCAATCTAATATTTCTGTTCTCATTAACGGAGAATCAGGGACAGGTAAAGAACTTGTCGCTCAAGCCTTACATCAGCATAGCCCGCGCAAGGAAGAGTCATTTGTTCCGCTTAACGTAGCCGCCATTCCAAAGGAATTAATAGAGTCAGAGTTATTTGGTCACGAAAAAGGTGCGTTTACTGGCGCGACCTCCCAACGGACAGGTAGGTTTGAACAAGCGCATGGTGGCACTTTGTTCTTGGACGAAATTGGTGATATGCCAGCTGAAACACAAACAAGACTTTTGCGCGTTCTCTCTGACGGCGAGTTTTACCGAGTGGGAGGGCATACCTCGATCAAAGTGGACGTGCGTATTATTGCAGCAACCCACCAAAATCTAGAAAAGCTTGTTGAGCAGCATTTGTTTCGTGAAGATCTCTTTCATCGCTTAAATGTAATTAGAATCCATATTCCCAAACTTGCCGATCGACGGGAAGATATACCCAAATTAGCTACTCACTTTCTAAATTCGGCTGCCAAAGAACTCAACACAGAATCAAAAATACTAAACGCAGAAACAGAACAATACTTAACGAGATTAGAATGGCCCGGAAATGTTCGTCAATTAGAGAATTTCTGCCGTTGGATAACTGTCATGGCTTCAGGTCGAGAGGTCCATATCGATGACCTCCCACCAGAGCTCAAAGAACATGAAGAGCAGAATGTGAACGCATTAGATTGGACGAACGGCCTCCGTCTTTGGGCAGACAAACAATTAATGCTAGGCAACAAGTCTATCCTCAATGAAATCACGCCTATATTTGAAAAGACCATGATAGACAGCGCTTTAAAACACTCAGCTGGTGGCAAGAGAGAAGCCGCTATTTTGCTCGGATGGGGACGGAATACTTTGACACGAAAACTCAAACAATTTAGCGATTGATGCTAATCAAGTATTAATACAATCATTGGTTTGGCTCCAAGACATTGAGCGCTCGCACGAATAAAGGCTAATGAAAAATGATAAATATTGTACTTTACGAGCCTGAAATTCCACCCAACACAGGCAATCTCATTCGATTAGCTGCCAATGCAGGATTGTTCCTACACTTGATAAAACCGCTAGGATTCGATCTCGATGATAAACGAATGCGTCGTGCAGGCCTTGACTATCATGACTACGCGGCACTAGAAGTGCACAATAATTGGAAGGCCTTCGTTAAAAAATACAGCCTGGATCGAGCTTACGGTATTAGCACAAAAGGAAACCGCTATTATCATCAGACAAAATTTTTGAAAGGAGACTTTATTATTTTTGGACCTGAATCAAGAGGGTTGCCAGACAGCGTGCGAAACGAGTTGTCCAATGAGCGCCTCTTGAGAATACCTATGGCAAAAACGAGCCGAAGCCTAAATTTATCGAACGCAGCCGCAATAGTTGCCTATGAAGCATGGCGACAGATTGACTTCGAGGGCGGCATCTAGAGACGAATTTCAACAAACTGAAAGCCCGTTCTACCACACTATTTTCTTCGACTCCGCCAAATTCCCTAATTTATTTGTTCGGCTTCTGGCGTATCGGAAGCTTGCTTTTGTTGTTGCTCTTTTTGCTGCGCGTAAAGCAGCTCGAAATTGATTGGAGCCAACATCAGCGCCGGAAAACTTCCTTTTACAACGAGATTATCCACCGCTTCGCGCGCGTAAGGATACAAAATATTCGGACACATCGTGTGCAGAACTTGCTCCAAGGCTGGCGCCTCAAAATCCTTACAAGTAAAAACACCGCCCTGCTGCACTTCAACTACAAAAGCAACTTGATCCTCGAGTTTTGCCTCTACAGTGAGTGAAAGAACAACTTCAAAAACATTCTCATCCACCTCAGTGCTGCGAGTCTTTACGTCAAAATTAATTTTCGGTTGCCACTCATTTTTAAATGATTGCGGGCTGCGAGGCGATTCAAACGAACAATCTTTTAAGTATATGCGTTGCAGCACAAACTGCGGTCCCTGGACCTCTTTACCTTGGTCTGCTCCTGAACCATTCGTATCATTATCTGCCATATCCAGTTCCTTTCACTCGCCAAAAGCGAATATTAAATTTTAACGCGGCACTTGCGTTCGTTATTAAATTGGCTCCTGTATTATGTGATCAAAGGCAATGATTGAGCTTGCCACTCACTAATACCGCCCCCCAATCGCACCACGTCTTCATAACCAGCAACGGTTAACTTTTTAGCAACGTCCCCTGACTGCTGACCAAGCTTACAAACAACGATCAGAGGAGTCTTCTTATACTTTGAAAGCTCAACCATTCTTTGCTCAAGTTTCGATGCTGGGATGTTAATCGCATCGACGATATGACCCGCGTCAAACTCTTTCTTATCACGTATGTCTATAAAAACGGCTTCGCTTCTGTTCACAAGCAGGATCGCTTCTTGAACACTTACGGAAGCGGCTGAGGTGCTGCGGTGATACAGAAGTATCCCACAAAAAAACAAAATCCAAAGTCCCGTTAAGATGGGGTGATTGCTCAAAAAAAATAGAAACTCAGCCATATATAAGTATTAGAATCCGAGAATGCAATAATAAAACCAACTAATTTGATCTTAGGACTAGAAAGCCTATTTGCATTATACACGCGCCCTTTGCATGTTAGAAGCAAACTGGCCAATAATTGAGTTCGCCTTGCAGTCAACTTTGAAGGATAATGTAGGTGAGATTTAGGGTTAGTTGAAACTTATTAGCTCCATGTTCCTAGTAACTTTCCATACAAAAAGGACAATTCCAAAAAAATGAAGGAGAATAAGCTCCCAAAAACGACGGCTCTACTCATGATTTTAGATGGGTGGGGACACCGAGAGAGTGCGGAAAATAACGCTATACGAGTAGCAAATACTCCAACGTGGGACATGTTGGTCAAAACTCGACCGCACACATTGATAAAAACCTCGGGAGAATCGGTCGGCCTTCCTGAGGGCCAGATGGGTAATTCTGAAGTAGGACATATGAATCTCGGAGCTGGTCGAGTCGTTTACCAGAATCTATCTAAAATCGACCGCGACATAAACAGCGGTAGTTTTTTTGAAAATCAAGCCCTACTTGCGGCCATAGAAGAAACAGTCAATAACAATTCGACCCTGCATATCTTGGGACTATTGTCACCCGGTGGAATCCACAGCCATGAAAGCCAAATTTCTGCGCTAATAGATCTAGCGCTTGAGAAGAAAGCCCCCAACATTCGTGTTCACGCGTTCCTGGACGGCCGGGACACCCCACCGCGTAGCGCTTTAAAGTCACTCACCTCCATTACCGAAAAACTAAACTCTACAAACACGGGAGGTATTGCATCGATTTCAGGAAGGTTCTTCGCTATGGACCGAGACAATCGATGGGAGAGAATCCAACCGGTTTACAATATGCTGACCAGCGGAGAAGCTGTTTTCCAATTTGAAACACCAGAGATCGCCTTGGAAGAAGCTTATGCGCGGGGCGAGGATGACGAATTTGTTCAGCCGACAATAATTTGCAATGAGAGAAGTCCGGCGACGTCCATTCAAGACAACGATAGCGTAATATTTATGAACTTCCGCTCTGATCGGGCTCGTCAGATTACAAGAGCATTTACAGACAATGACTTTTTGGAATTTGACCGCAAAGTATGTCCCCAACTAGCTTCATTCACAACACTTACACAATACGCGTCAACGATAGATTCATCGATTGCTTATCCTCCAGAGAAAATAACAAATTGCTTGGGAGAAATCCTTGCAAATGCAGGGAAAAATCAACTGAGAATTGCTGAAACCGAAAAATATGCACACGTAACATTTTTTTTTAATGGAGGCATCGAAGAAAAATTTAAAAATGAGGATCGCATCCTCGTTCCATCGCCGAATGTCAAAACCTATGATTTAAAACCAGACATGTCAGCAATTGAAGTAACCGATCAGCTGATTAAAGCAATAGAGTCAAGAAAATACGACGCTATCATTTGCAATTATGCTAACGGCGATATGGTTGGCCACACAGGAAATTTTGAAGCAGCGATTGAAGCTGTAGAAGTTCTGGACAACTGCATGAACAGGGTATTAGAGGCAATAACACGCACGGATGGAGAAATGCTTATCACAGCAGATCATGGGAACGTTGAAAAAATGCGCGACACGGATTCAAATCAACCTCTCACGTCACATACATCAGGACCGGTGCCTTTGGTTTATGTTGGAAAAAGCAAGAAAGATTTCTCATCTGAGGGAAGTCTTTGCGACATTGCACCAACTCTTTTAGCGATTCTAGATTTAAATCAACCACAAGAAATGAGCGGAGTAAACTTACTCGATAAATCGCGTAAAATATGACTCTGTTAAAGAGCGTATCTTGGTTTTGCCTCACCCGACAAAGAAACCTGTTTTTTTTTCTCGCAATAAGCTTAGGATTTTCGCTGATTTCGAAGTTAGCACAAAGCCAAGTGGCGGGTTCAAAAGAACAGAGCCTAGAGTTAGAACTGTCTCAAATTCAAGCCGGAATAAAACAAATCGAGACCTGGCTCATCGATGCAAATACTAAGCTGAGCGAAGAACAACTCACTTTGCGGGAAACTGAAAAATCATTGACTGAAACTAGCCTAGCAATCTCAATAACCGAATCCAAAGTAGAGAACACCATTAATCAGCTAAGCATGCTTCAAAGTGAAAAAAAAACGATTGAAAAACGACAAATGCTTATTGAAGATAACTTAGAAAAAATCGTGCTAAGTTCCTATCTTAGAAGAAAGACCAATTTTTTCGAAACTCTATTTCAATCTTCAAAAGTACTTAGTAATAAAAGGTTTCTACATTCAGCGAATTTAATCGCTCAAATGCAAAAAAAAATTCAAGGCGAATACATTGACGTGAAGAAAGAGCTTGATTTGCTGGAGGTCTCCTTAGAGAAGGAAAAGCTGAAGATAACTAGTCAAAGAATCTCATTACAGGAGCAGGAAACTAGATTTAGAGAGAACCGCCTTGAAAAAAATCAAGTATTAAGTGAGCTCATAGCATCGATTTCGTCGCAAAACACTCAGCTAGAAGTTTTAGAAAATAACCAACAAGAACTGGAGGACTTATTAAAACAAATTCAGGCAATAACAAAAAAATTGGATATACAGACTCCTTTAGTTAATTTCTCTAGCTTGCAAGGCCAGCTTGTGGCTCCATTGCCCGGACAGATTTATAATCCATCTAGAAAACAGAATGGAGGCTCCACTATTGCGAAAGTCGGAATATCAATCAAAGCTGAAGCTGGCACTCCAGTCACCGCTGTTTATGACGGGCAGGTTGTTTTTGCGGACTGGTTACGCGGCCAAGGACTGCTGGTAATTGTAGACCATGGTAACGAATATCTTAGCCTCTACAGTGGCAATGAAGCGCTCGCAAAACAGGTGGGTGATATGGTTCTTACCGGGGAAGTCATTGCAACCAGCGGATTTCTTCCAGGGACTCTGTTACCCGGACTTTATTTTGAAATTCGTTATCAAGGTGAGCCAAAGAATCCAAATAATTGGTTGAAAAAGTAACCGGTTAAAAGTAGCTTTAAATTAATAAATCTTGCTGGGCTTTCTTTTAGAAAAGCATCCGAGTGATGCAAGTAGATTTTAATTATAGGACAAAAACCAAAACCCGATTGACTCGTCTGAAACCGGAGTTGTTATAATGTTACTTGAAAGTCATTTTTTTATTTTTTTTAGGCGTAGACTGCAATTATGCAAAAAACAGACATACCAACTAGTCACTATTGGGATATTAGCGATTCATTCGGCCGTCGCAAATTCCCAACAACAACTTCCTCTGCCGCTTGAGGAAGTGCGAATGTTTACGGACGCCCTGGATCAGATTCGAAGCAGTTATGTCGAGGATGTTAAAGATCAAGTCCTACTGGAAAGTGCGATCAGAGGAATGCTAATAGGCTTAGACCCGCACTCGGCTTTCATATCGGGGGCTGATTTCGATAGCCTTCAAGACACCACTACCGGAAAATTTGGCGGACTGGGCATTGAGGTGAGCAGGCAAGATGATTACATTCTCGTAATCTCTCCGATAGACGGCTCTCCAGCAGACCGAGCAGGCATTCTACCCGGCGACCGAATTATACAGATTAATGGAAAACCCCTGCGACAATTATTACCGGACGAAGCAGCGGAACTTATGCGCGGGCCGGCCGGAACGGAGGTCAGTGTTACCATCTCACGCGAGGGGCAAGAACCCTTTGAGCTTCAAATCGTTCGCGACATCGTTAATATAAATAGTGTTCGCAGCCGCATTATTAACGAGCGCTATGCATATATCAGAATTTCTCAATTTCGCGGTAATACCGGCGAAGAATTTAAAAACGAAATAGAACAATTAATTGAAGGAGCTGACCTCAATGGTCTCATTCTCGATCTAAGAAACAACCCTGGGGGCGTAGTGCAATCCGCCGTGGAAATTGTTGACTCTTTTATCGAAGATGGGACGATTGTCTACACCGAAGGGCGGATCGACCAGGCGAACAATGAATACCTTGCAACAAAAGACAGTATTGACACTGAGCTTCCCATAGTAGTTCTTATAAACCGTGGATCTGCTTCTGCATCAGAGATTGTGGCAGGAGCGTTACAAGATCATAATCGCGCGGTGATTATGGGAACACGTAGTTTCGGTAAAGGGTCAGTACAGACAGTTTTACCACTTGCGCCTAACAAGGCAATGAAACTTACAACGTCGCTTTATTTCACTCCCAGCGGAAGGTCCATTCAAGCTAAAGGCATCGAGCCAGATGTCATAGCCGAAGAAGCGTTCATCACTAAAAAATCCAGAGATATTAGACAATATGTGGAATCGGACTTAGAGGGCCATATTCCGAACGTGAGCAACACTTCGAAAAACGACCGGCGGGGCCGATTGGAAGGCCGCGACGACCTCACCTCGGACGAGCTCTCAAGTGTTTTGATTACCGCGGAGGAAGTAATAGTTAGTGATTACCCCTTACAAGAGGCATTAAATTTATTAAAGGGTATCCATTTATATATTATGCGAGAGTGATACGGTCGGTCGGAGAAGGTTCCGCTTCATTCGGCTGAAGCTGATTCTCTAACCTCAATTCCGGCTTTATTCATAAAGGTTTTGGCCTCCTGAATACTATACTCTTGGAAGTGAAAAATACTAGCCGCAAGAACTGCGTCTGCTTCTCCAATTAGTATACCGTCCACCAAGTGCTGTAAGTTACCAACCCCACCAGACGCAACAATTGGAACAGAGACAGAGCGGCTTACTGCGCAATTAAGTTCAAGATCAAACCCAATTTTTGTACCATCCCGATCCATACTTGTCAGCAAGATTTCCCCCGCCCCAAGGTCGACCATCTCTCTAACCCATTTAATTACATCTTTCCCTGTTCTCTTTCGACCCCCGTGAGTAAATACCTCCCACCTCAAACTGTCATTGTCTTCGTCTACCCTCTTAGCATCTACCGCTACAACAATGCACTGAGACCCGAATCGCTCAGCAGCTTCTCTCACGAAATCTGGGTTATCCACCGCAGCAGTGTTGATTGCTACTTTATCAGCACCAGCATTTAGCATATCTTGTATGTTCAGAAGATTTCTTATTCCGCCGCCCACAGTCAATGGTATAAAAACCTGACTTGCAATCGCTTTGACAGTTTCTATCGTTGTTTGACGGCCTAAGTGACTTGCAGTGATATCAAGAAATGTTATTTCGTCGGCCCCGGCCTCACAGTACCTTCGAGCAACTTCGACTGGATCACCCGCATCGCGGATGTCCACGAACTGAACCCCTTTGACAACGCGTCCGTTTTCGCAGTCCAAACACGGTATTATTCGCTTCGCCAGGCCCATTCATTTGCCTCTTAAATCAATTTTTTATAATTGGACGAATCACGCGTCACAGATTGCTTGAGCTGCCGTGAGATCCAAGCGATCCTCATAAATTGCGCGACCGGTAATCAATCCAAGAACACCCCCACCGGTGCAGGTATCCGAAATTTCCTTAACCGCGACCACATCAGCCAGATTACTTATGCCCCCCGAAGCAATAATTGGTATAGGGGAGCGTTTTGCCAAATTTTGAGTAGCGATCAAATTCGGCCCCTCCATCATTCCATCTCTCGAAATATCGGTATAAACAATTGCCGCTGCACCGCTGTCCGAGAACGTTTCAGCTAAAGAAACTGCCGTCACATCGGAAACATCGACCCACCCATTGGTCGCGACCATGCCGTCCTTCGCATCAATACCAACTATAATTTTACCGGGAAACTTCAGGCACGCTTCTTTAACGAACTCTGGGTTTGTCAAAGCCGCCGTTCCAATAATGACGTAGCTTACGCCGACGCTGAAATAAAAATCGATGCTCTCCAGATTGCGGATGCCACCTCCAATTTGTACTGGAAAGTCTGGATAAGCGGCAGTTATTTTAGAAATAATTTCTGCGTTAACAAGCTCTCCCGCAAACGCACCATTGAGGTCTACGATATGCAATCGCCGTGCACCCTTCTCGTACCAACCGCCAGCAACAGCAACAGGGTCGTCAGAAAATATAGTGGAGTCGTCCATCCTTCCTTGACGAAGCCGCACGCAGAGACCATCTTTTAAATCTATCGCTGGAATAATTAACATCGGTTGCTTTTTCATGCTTTCCTAAAATCTATTAAGGTTCTGGATAACCCTCTGTTCCATTCCATTCCAAGAAATTCTTCAACATTAATAAACCTGCTGACTGACTCTTTTCAGGGTGAAATTGCGTAGCGAAAATATTTTTCTTAGCGACTGCTGCTACAAAACTTTCTCCATACTGAGTTCGTCCTGCAATTTGCGATGTAGGGTTTATCGCGACTATCGGTACGTAATAACTATGAACAAAATAAAAACGGCTCAGATTTTTGATATTGGCCCACAACGGGTGACCCGCATCAAACGAAACCTCATTCCAACCCATGTGAGGAACCTTAAGGCGCTTTCCTTGGTCATCTAAAGACCGGTTGGCAAAATTTTCCACGCGCCCCGATATTATATCGAGACAATCGACTCCTCCGTTTTCATCACTGGTTGTCATCAGAGCCTGCATTCCAACGCAAATCGCAAGGATTGGCTTTTCCGCATCTATGCAATCGTCAATAATTGGTCCGATACCTAGCCGATTAATTGCAGCCATGCAGTCACGAATAGCGCCAACGCCCGGGAAAACAATCCGATCCGCATCTTCAATAATACGTCGATTTGACGTTATAAATATTTCAACTTTTTCTTCTTTTTGCTTTCCAACATGATCCAACGCCTTCGCTACAGAATGGAGGTTTCCCATCCCGTAATCAATAATCGCAATCTTATTTAACAAAATAGTTTTCTCTCGAGTATGCGATGATTAATAAACGTCTATGGTGATCACAAAGAGCCTTTAGTTGAGGGAATAACACCCTCTGATCTTGGGTCTAGCTCCATAGCCATTCGCACAGCGCGGCCAAAAGCCTTGAAGATCGTCTCGATCTGATGATGCGCGTTTTTCCCTCGCAAATTATCTATATGCAGAGTAACTAAAGCATGATTTACAAACCCTTGGAAAAACTCATGAAATAAGTCGACATCAAACGAACCAACGGTCCCTTTCACGAAATCGGCGTTGTACTCGAGACCCGGGCGCCCAGAAAAATCGACAACCACACGAGAAAGGGCTTCATCTAACGGCACATAAGCATGCCCATAGCGCCGAATTCCAGTCTTATCTAGCGCTTGCTGGAACGCCTGCCCCAACGTAATTCCTATATCCTCGACGGTGTGATGAGCATCAATGTCCAAATCACCAGCGGCCTTTACTCGGATATCTATTAAACCGTGGCGCGCAATCTGATCGAGCATATGTTCCAAGAAAGGCAAACCTGTATCGGCCTCCAACACACCGGTTCCATCAAGATCGACTGTTACTGTAATCTGCGTCTCTTTCGTGTTGCGCTCAATCGATGCTTTACGTCCAGAAGTCTGTTTCATGATCTACCTTAGCTTTCGCTGCGCCAAAATGGCCTATACCGGCTTTGCAATATGTGTTCTATTATAGAGCCCGCACGCACTCAAGGAAAGCTATGGTAGCTAAAGTTAAAACAAACTCTGAAAAACTCACTCATGATGAAACGAATGATATTTCGTCTATCCGGAGCTTTGGACCAATTTTAGTGAGACGCTTTTTGAGAAAACGGCTAACATTATCAGCGGCTGCTTTAATAATTATTGTTGGGCTGACCGGGATTTTCGTCAATTCTTATGCACTAAAACACACAAGGACACTTTTTGAGGAATATGTGTCGTCGAATTTTGGATACGACGCTGTCGTTAGAGGTGACATCTCGATCCAATTTCAGGACAAATTTCTGATAACCTTGAGCGATGTCCGAATTAAGCCCCCGAATTCTAATCAAGAACTGTTTTCTGCAAAAAGTATTTCTGCAGCAGTTATTCCAACAACAATTTTTAATGCGCCTTTAAACATTGTTGAGATAGCTTTTGACCAACCCCACTTAAATTACTTTATTCTGGATGGCAATGATGTTGTTTCGCCAACTAAGGCCGAAGCTGACTTGCCGTTTACAGAATATAATATTTTCAATCCCTTCAGGATCGTTGACAACGATGAATTACGTATTCAAAAAATTTCAATAAAAGACGGGAGCTTAGACTGGAAGAATATTCAAAAAAATTCACAAAGAGAACTCCGTCATTTAAATCTGCTAATAGAAAAAACAAGTGAAAGTAATCAAGAGATTTTCTTTCAGGGTTCGTCAACAGTAAGAACCTTCAGTGACCTTATAAAAGATACCATCGAATGGCCGCTCACAGTTTCAACAGAAATTCATAAGAATTCCGACCGGAGTACCTTAGAACTAAGGAATGTAGAGATTGGAATTACCCCATTATTGTTATCTGGAGGAGTGAATTTTAGTTCAGAAAAATATGATGGCGCGCTTCGATCAAATAAATTTGAACTGTCTTCACTCACAGAGACACTTCAACTTATGAGACAAAAAAACCCAATGCAAATCGGTGCGGATAACACAAATAACTGGAGTATCGAAAGTAGTTTTAGTGGAAATAACACTGGGGGACTCGTCACAAAAAACGTGATCACAATAGGTGAAGAATTAATCGAGGCGGATATCGACTGGCTTATTCCGGATTCTGAGAAAACACCTACCCTACGATACGAGGTCCGTGGAGGAGAAATTAATCTGGCACCCATTCTTCGAAATAGTGTATCGAATATCAAGTCAACTAACACAAGTAATTTATCAGCATCTGTATTTAAAAATTTTAACAGCGTCGGAAAGGTCTCTCTCGAATCGATTACTGCTCAAAATTTTGAAGCGGAAAATCTAAATTTCTCCGCCAACTTAGAACGTGGTGTTTTCGACCTAGAGCTCACACCCCTCAGCGTGTTCGGTGGGACACTGAGTGGGTTTTTAAGGCTTGATTCCAATGAAACACCGCCACACGTGCAAAGCGCAGTGAAAGGAAGGAGAATTAAAGTTCCGCAACTGACGCCCGCAATTTCAACGCGCTATGGCTTATCCGGCGATTTAGCATTTGAGGCATCTATTGACGCTGCGGCTCAAGACGAGACCTTTACCCTACGAAGTATCCTAGATACCGTCGGTGGAAACATCACCTTTGCGCTTACCAATAGCACGACAAATATTTCGCTTCTCAGCCAAACATTTTCAGCAATTGCAGCGTTAAATCCAATAACAGATGGCTTTGAGCTTTGGGCTAATGAGCAACAATTCAGTCAAGTGGGCGGATTTGTAATTCTGGAAGATGGCATAAGTGATACCCACCGACTCAATCTAAGACTGGATAATGTCGACATAGATGCGGTCGGAAAGCTCAATTTTGAGACCAAATCCTTCAACTACTTAGTAGAAGCTATGCTTTTGCCTGAGCCCGAGAAACAAACACTGCGTATCGGAGATGGTTATAAGAACCTGGGCTGGCCAATTGTCTGTCAATCCCGCTGGCAGGTTAAAACCGATCAATATTGCAGACCAGACTTCACAAAGGTCCGGGATATTTTCGCTAATTTTTCTTCAGAAAATAGTCCAGCGAAGAATCAAGATGACAGCGCCGAAGAAGAGCGAATGCGAGCACTCCTCGAGACACTGTTTAACTAAATAGGTAACTACGCTGGATAACCAAAACACTCATCCATTTCCCTTTTCCGATCGATTGCTCGAGTGGTTTGATCAGCATGGTCGTCACGACCTGCCCTGGCAAAAAGATATCTCTCCATATCGCGTTTGGGTATCGGAAATCATGCTACAACAAACTCAAGTCGATACCGTAATTCCCTACTTCGAAACGTTTCTATCGAGATTTCCAACCGTTGAAGACCTTGCATCAGCAAAAACTGATCAAGTATTACATCTATGGACGGGACTTGGTTACTACGCCAGGGCGCGTAATCTTCATCACACAGCTCAAATAATTACTAAAAATTTTGGCGGTATTTTTCCTAAAACGGCTAGAGAACTTGAAACTTTAAAGGGCATTGGGAAATCTACAGCAGGAGCAATAGCCGCGATATCGATGGGAGTACGCGCGCCCATTTTGGATGGCAATGTAAAGCGCGTCCTCGCTCGTTATCGCGCTATCGGTGGTTGGCCGGGGCACACCAAAGTAAGCAATAACCTCTGGGATTTAGCCGAAGAATTATTACCTTCGGAAAGAGTAGCAAGTTATACCCAAGCGATAATGGACCTTGGTGCAACGGTATGTAATCGCATCAACCCAGCTTGTGGTACCTGCCCGCTGCGCCACGACTGTGTAGCATACCAGGACAAAACTATCGAGAAATTCCCGGGGAAAAAGCCTACCAAAGCAATACCAATTCGGTCTGTTGCTATGTTTATTCTGACCAATGAAAATCATCAAGTTCTCTTATACAAAAGACCCCCCAACGGGATTTGGGGTTCATTGTACAGTCTCCCTGAGTCACCCAACCACAAGACCATTCCACAGCTGGGGAACTTAGTCTCGGAGTCCAACAAACAGGCAATGGATATTGAGCAAGCTATCGTCATGGACCCTATACGTCATACATTTTCTCACTTCCATCTCGACATCCAACCAATTAAATTAACGATTAACCCTGATAAGCTAACCGTTGGAAACTCAGATGAATGGCTTTGGTACCCGCTCAATCAATCGATTGAGATTGGTCTTGCAGCACCTGTGAAAAAACTGTTGAGTCAAATTAGCTCTCAATAAAAAACATTATCGCCGAAAGAAAAAGATGCTGTGGAGAGATACTTCACATCCCTTCTTCTTGTATAATGGCTCAACGGATTAAGAAAAGGGCCAAAGAATGTCGCGAACAGTTATGTGTAAAAAATTTAGTAAAGAATTACCTGGCCTTTCAGTAGCTCCATTCCCTGGCGAAGCTGGTAAAGAGATTTTCAATAATTATTCTCAGCAGGCCTGGAGCGAGTGGTTGAGTCACCAAACAATGCTTATAAATGAAAAACAACTTAGCATGGCGAACGGCGACCACCGAAGTTATCTTAAACTGCAGATGGAAAAATTCCTTAACAACGAGGAAGTCGATCGTGCCGAGGGTTTTGTGCCAGAAGCACGGAATTAAATTAACACATTACACATTCTTGTTGCGACATCTTGACTATGATCATCTGTGAAGGTTTAATACCGCGCTCGTGTGGTGTAAGCCTAACCGGTAAAGGGTATATCGCAAGAGTTTTTTACATCAAGCCCAGATAGCTCAGTTGGTAGAGCAGAGGATTGAAAATCCTCGTGTCGGTGGTTCGATTCCGCCTCTGGGCACCACGATTTAAGAAACCCTGATCAGTAATGGTCGGGGTTTTTTATTGCCTGTAGCATAATGCAAGGCGTAATCTCACGCTTATTAGCTCGGGTGGTTCGATGGTAAAATACATCCATGTATTTCACCGCTTTGCGGGCAATTGCCATTGCCCAAAATTGCTCCAGACAATTTTGCCGAACCCTCGATACGTATAAACGCATACTCGCTTTCCAG
>MDTC01166212.1_pt1 | contig 36268 bp, 39 predicted proteins | sample 811181 | NCBI WGS metagenome assembly MDTC01 (sample SAMN05326644, study PRJNA326480) | marine metagenome | isolation source: seawater | place: Pacific Ocean: North | collected 2011
ATATGGTGCCCAAGGCCGGACTTGAACCGGCACGGCTTTCGCCACTACCCCCTCAAGATAGCGTGTCTACCAATTCCACCACTTGGGCCTTTTTCTCGTTTTTTATTCAAGCGGCAAATCGGAAAGATCATCTGTCGAAATCTGTTCGTCTTGAGTTTTCGGACCATCAGACACATCTTTCTCAATTTCCTGTAAAGCTTGGGATTCAGGCATAAAAGATTCATCAACGATTGAACGATTTTTTGCAATCACAGCCAGACTTATACTAGTCACGAAAAATATTGTCGCCAAAACCGCAGTTGATTTACTAAAAAAGTTCCAGCTTCCACTGCTACCAAATACCGTTTGAGACGCTCCCGAGCCAAATGATGCACCCGCCTCCGCCCCTTTGCCCTGCTGCAGTAAAATGAGTCCAATCAAAGCTACTGCAACTACAAAATGAAACACTAATATGTAACTGTTTATCATGCGATTTCTGCCTGCCTAATTATTTCCAAGAAGTGCTCCGCATGCAATGAAGCACCGCCAACCAAACCTCCATCAATATCTCGCTCTGTAAACAACGCTTTAGCATTATCCCTGTTTAAACTCCCGCCGTAAATAATTTGTGTGTGCTTTCCCCTTGGTCCTAATAAATCTCTAATCGATAAGTGCACCTCTTGAGCCTGTTTTGGCGACGCGGCCACACCCGAACCGATTGCCCAGACTGGCTCATAAGCGATCACGCCAGCACACAAGGCATGTTCGCCTACTAAATTCTTGACTGCATAAATCTGCTCAGATATCACGTCGAGGGTTAATCCAGCATTACGATGGTCTGAGGTTTCACCAACGCAAAGAATTGGCGTAAGGTCTGCAGCGCATGCACGACGATACTTTTCAGCAATTATATCATTATTCTCTCGAAAATTTACTCGGCGCTCTGAATGTCCTATTAACACCATCTGACAACCCAAGTCCTTTAGCATCCGACCACTTACCTCGCCAGTGAATGGCCCCTCTAATTCAGTTGCAATATTTTGCCCACCCACCTTAATAGCGCTTCCTCGTAATGTCTGTTCAAATTGCGAAATGTAAACTGAAGGTGGACACAATCCAATATCTACTCCTTCAGAACCACGCCAATGACCAGTGAACCTAGCCAAAAAATCAGAAGCCATGGCTATTGACCCATTCATCTTCCAATTTCCTACAATTAACAATTTTGTTGACTCCTTAGTGAGTTATTGAAGCCTACTTAAGCAAAAACACATTCTCTCGAGGGACCGCACGCAAACCTAGGCCGGAATAAGAAACAACACACTAGCGTATTGGATAAATAAACTCACATTACCTGACGACGCACAACTTCAGCAATCTCATGAACCAATTTGTCCACAAGTTCATTACCTTCTCCCTCAACCATCACGCGAATAAATGGCTCCGTTCCCGAGGGTCGAAGAAGAACTCGACCAAATCCGTTTAACTCCTTTTCGGCATGTTTCAATACTTGAATCACATATGGATTAGATTCCAAATCGACGTCTTTTTTCGCTGCGACATTAATCACCCTCTGCGGTAACTTCGATACACTGCTTGTTGCTTCGGATAAAGACACTCCTGTTTCAGAAAGCGCTCTGATTACCTGCAATGCCCCGACAATGCCATCCCCACTTGTATTTATGTCCCTACACAAGATGTGCCCCGATGACTCACCGCCTAGATTCCAATTATTTTTAATTAGTTTTTGAACAACATATCTATCTCCAACTTTAGCTCTTTCAAAAGGAATTCTCTTATTACGAAGCGCAATTTCCACCCCCATGTTAGTCATTAACGTGCCTACTACGCCGCTGCACCCAACAGATTTAGATGCTCGATGAGACGCGATAACGTAGAGAAGTTCGTCACCATCTACCACTACCCCTTTATGATCAACCATGAGCACCCTGTCACCGTCGCCGTCAAGCGCAACTCCTAAGTCTGCTCTCGCTGTTATCACTTCATTTTGTAGTGCGCCAATATCAGTAGACCCACATCCACTATTAATATTAAAACCATCAGGAGACGTCCCCATTTGGATTACATCAGCGCCAAGCTCCTTAAATACCTTCGGTGCTACGCTATAAGTGGCTCCATGCGCGCAGTCGACTACAATTCTAAGGCCACTTAAGTTGTGTCCAAGAGGCAATGTACTTTTACAAAATTCTACATATCTACCATCTGCGTCTGTGATTCGATACGCCTTACCAAGACTATCAGAATCCATAGTCTTTTGATCTAATTCAAGAATGCGCTCTACCTCTACCTCAACCTCCTCTGAAAACTTGTATCCGTCTGCGCCAAAAAATTTTATGCCATTATCGTAGTAAGGATTATGAGACGCACTAATTACAATACCAGCAGAGGCTCGCAATGCTCTGGTTAAATAAGCAATAGCTGGGGTAGGCATCGGGCCGAGCATACCCACCTCAACACCTGCCGAAATAAGCCCAGCCTCCAATGCCGATTCAAACATGTACCCAGAGACCCTAGTATCTTTACCAATAAGAACCCGTTTTTTCGAACTGCTTGATCGATTTAATAACCGTCCTACGGCCCAACCTAACTTAAGGACAAAGTCTGCGGTAATAGGAAACTTTCCTACTCGACCACGGATACCATCGGTCCCAAAAAAGTTTCTCTTCATTGCCAAGCCTAAAAGTCGATTTGACTAAGAATTTTAATCGCCCTGACTGTCTCATCCACATCGTGCACCCTCAAAATCGATACTCCACGCTGTGCCGCTAAGACTGCCAAAGTTATACTACCTATTAATCTACACTCTGATGGATCATTAAGTAGCTCGCCAATCATTCGCTTTCTCGAAACACCCACTATAACCGGAAAACCAGTGTCAACAAACCGATCAATGGCGCGAAAAAGCATAACGTTATGTTCTAGCGTCTTTCCAAATCCAAACCCGGGATCTATGAAGATTTTATCCGGGGCCATTCCAGCAGCTAAACAAGCGTCTTTCCTTTCCAATAAAAAAGTAAGCACATCAGAGACAACATTTAAATAAAAGGGTTCAATTTGCATGTTCTTAGGCTGATTTTGCATGTGGGTCAAACAAACTGGCAATTTGGACTCTACAGCTGCCTCTAAAGCACCTGGTCGCCTCAGCGCTCTTACGTCGTTGATAAAATTCGCTCCAACGGATGCTGCCTCTCTAATTAGCTTAGCGGAACTAGTATCTACTGATAACAGAGTATCAAAGTGAGTTTTAAGTAATTCTAAGACAGGCACGACTCGGGAAAACTCATGATCTACTCCAACCGGATCAGCGCCAGGACGAGTCGATTCTCCCCCAACATCAATTATATCTGCTCCGGCCACCAACATTGAGTCTACAGTTCGTAGGATACTATCAGTATTGATGCGGCCGTTTTTAATAAATTGACCGCCGTCAGAAAATGAATCGGGAGTGACGTTTATGACTCCCATTATTCGAGCTTTACACAAATTGACATGCCCGCTTTCGCGCACCGCTCTCCTTATCTAAGTTCATGTTCAATTTCAAAGGGCTGATACGGGAAAGTCTAAAAAAAATAAATGTTACGCTCCCTCTACCGCAGTGCCAAGAGCATCAGAGCCATCTCCACCGGTGTCGACCTGACTGCCTTGAACACCGCCTTTATCGTCATCATCCCAATGTCTCGGTGGACGCACAGGAATCCGCTTCATTAAGTCATCCACTTGCTCTGCGTCAATTGTCTCATACTCGATTAGCGCATCCTTCATGGACTCAAGCACATCTTTATATTCTTCTAGGAGCGCCTTTGATCGCACGTAAGCACTGTCCAATATGAGGCGCACTTCTTCATCTATTTCCCTAGAGGTATCTTGTGAGTAGTGCGTATTTCCACCACCAGGAGCTTGCGATTCGTCTTCACCATACAAAACTGGGCCCATCCTTTCCGTCAAACCCCACTTTGTTACCATGTTTCGCGCCATCTGTGTTGCCCGCTCGATATCATTTTGAGCTCCAGTGGTCACTCCCTCAAAACCGCCAACAAGCTCCTCAGCAATTCGTCCACCAAAAAGACTACAGAGCTGCCCAAAGATTTGCCTTTTACTCATGCTGTAACGATCTTCCTCGGGTAAGTACTGTGTCACTCCTAAAGCTCTCCCGCGAGGGATGATAGTTACTTTGTGCACAGGGTCATGTTCTGGGACGAGGCGACCAATAATGGCATGTCCCGCCTCATGATAAGCTGTATTAATCTTTTCTTTATCTGACATGACCATTGAGCGACGCTCTGCACCCATCATTATTTTGTCTCTTGCTTTTTCAAATTCTGCCATCGCTACCATGCGTCTGTCGCCTCGGGCGGCAAACAGAGCAGCCTCATTTACAAGGTTCGCCAAATCTGCCCCAGAAAAGCCAGGAGTACCCCTCGCTAACACGTTTAATTCCACAGATTCCTCCAAAGGAACTTTCCTTGAATGTACACGCAGAATTTGTTCGCGACCTCGAATATCTGGCAATCCGACATAAACTTGGCGGTCGAATCGACCCGGTCGCAACAAGGCTTTGTCCAAAACATCTGGTCGGTTTGTCGCAGCAATAACAATTACCCCCTCCGTTCCCTCAAATCCATCCATTTCAACAAGTAATTGGTTAAGGGTCTGTTCTCGCTCGTCATTACCTCCCCCATAGCCGCCCCCGCGGTGACGGCCAACAGCATCTATTTCGTCAATAAAAATTATGCAAGGTGCCTGTCTCTTCGCCTGCTCAAACATGTCTCGGACTCGCGACGCTCCGACTCCGACAAACATTTCTACGAAATCTGACCCCGAGATCGAGAAAAATGGCACCTGCGCTTCGCCAGCAATCGCCTTAGCAAGCAAAGTTTTACCAGTGCCGGGAGGGCCTACCATGAGAACACCCTTCGGAATTCGTCCGCCTAGGCGCTGGAACTTAGAGGGGTCGCTCAAGAATTCCACGAGTTCACTAACATCCTCCTTAGCTTCATCAACACCAGCCACGTCGGTAAACGTGGTGTTTATCTGATCCCCTGTGAGGAGCTTTGCCTTACTCTTTCCAAAGCTCATAGGCCCGCCTTTACCGCCGCCGCCGCCCTGCATCTGGCGCATAAAAAACATGAATATTCCTAGTATAAGAAGAATGGGAAATGCGGCTACTAACAACTGTGAAATTAAACTCGGCGCTTCTGGCTCCCGCGCAATAATTTTTACGTTGTGATTCAACAAGTCATCCATCAACCCTTGATCCCCGATTGTGGGAAGCACCGTTCGGAATTTTGTTCCATCCCTCCGCTCTCCCTCTATGACGAGTCCTTCAATTATCACAGAGGCTACTCTTTCGTTTTGCACGTCAACTACGAAATCAGAATATCCGAGACTATTGTCCGTTGGCGGTGGAGAAAAACTGTTAAAGACCGACAGCAGCACTGCGGCAAGGACAAGCCAAACTACCAGGTTTTTAGCCAGATCATTCATAACGACACCTTTAGCAACCTCTATATCCTTTGGCCACAACGTAGAATTCCGATGAACTTGAACGCGATGCCGTAGGCTTTCTGATTTTAAGAGTATTAAACACTCTTCTAAGCTTTCGCACAAACCCATTAACTTCTTCGGAATGGAATAGTTTCACGACCAAACTCCCACCATTTTTTAAAATTTGTTCCGACAATTCCAACGCCAAGTTAGCAAGATGTATTATTTTCGGACCATCAATATCACTAATTCCAGTCAAATTGGGCGCCATGTCTGACATTATAACGTCAGCTCTCTTAAAGCCCACCATATTTTGAAGCCGAGAAAACACAGTGTTGTCGTCAAGATCGCCTTGCAAAATATTCACACCAACAATTGCCTCGATCGGCAACAGATCGATTGCCACAACTACTCCGCTTTTGCCGACAGATTTCGAGGCAACTTGAGCCCATCCTCCTGGTGCGGCTCCAAGATCCACTACTGTCATCCCGACTTCCAAAATTTTGTCCTTCCCGTCAATCTGCAGAAGTTTGTAGCTAGCTCTGGATCTATAGCCATCACGTGTACTTTTCTTTACGTGCAGATCTTTCACATGGTTCTGGATCCAAATCCGCTTCTTCGGCTTAACCATGGTATTCCTCAAAAAGTCAGCGCAAGCGAGTGTAACAAGTAACGTACCTCAATTGAGTGAGCCGCACCTGCTTGCACCCTGTTTCTTTTCTAAATGTGACATAACCGCGTAAGTGTCCTAAACTAACAAGGGATAAGCATATGAACAACTCTATTGTTAAAAAAATTGCAAGCTCTGCAATGCTCGGTCTAGCCATTGCTTTGATTACAGTTATTGTTGTTCCGTCTTTTCATAACAAGATTGCAGCCAAGGCCGGTAATCAAACACACGGCGCTGACGAAAGCAACTCAATTGTTAGTGGCTATACCGGTTACTCGCATGCTGTGAGCCGAGCAGCACCATCGGTGGTGAACATCTATACTCGCAAAGTAGGATTAGGTCGCATTGATCATCCACTCTCGAAGCATCCTCTCTTCGGCCGCCTTGTCACTCAAGTGAAAGTGCCACAAACCTCTTTGGGGTCCGGAGTTATAATGAGGGCCGATGGAATAATTTTGACGAATCACCATGTCATCGCTAATGCGGAAAAAATTCTTACTATGCTTTACGATGGCAGGACTGCTCCTGTTACGTTAGTAGGAAGCGATCCAGATACAGATTTGGCGGTACTGAAGATCAATCTCGATAATCTTCAACCAATTTCAATAGGAACATCGGAATCGGCTGCAGTTGGAGACATAGTATTGGCAATTGGTAACCCTCATGGCATAGGACAAACGGTCACCCAAGGAATTATTAGCGCCACCGGTCGGGCAGGACTGGGTCTAAATACTTTTGAAAATTTCTTGCAAACAGACGCCGGAATAAACATAGGGAACTCAGGCGGTGCATTGGTTGACCTTCATGGAAACTTGCTCGGGATAAATACCGCAAGCATCGGCAATAGTGGTTCTATTAGTTTTGCGATACCATCCTCAACGGTAATGCATGTGCTTAATGAAATACTTAAGCACGGTTTTGTTATTCGCGGGTGGTTGGGGTTAGATGCAATTCCTGTAACCGCCAGACTAGCAAGGCAGTTAAAAATTCCACTTCGACATGGGTTATTGATCCGAGCAATCGCAGCGAACGGTCCATCGGATAATTTGAATCTTTTTCCCGGCGATATCGTTACTGAAATCAACGGCGTCAGCGTATTGGATCCACAAACAAGCATGACTCAAATTTCAAAGGTCCAACCCGGTAACCCGATTACGCTCTCGGTTTGGCGAAGAGGTGCTGCCTTTGAAGTCGTAGCAATAGCGGGAACAAGGCCAAGCATCAGCGCAATAAATTAAATCCGAAAAGTTTTTCAAATTGCATGAATACCACATATCTCTTTCAAAGCTTCAAGAAGCACTTTATTTTGTGCGTCACTGCCAACAGATATTCGTAGATAATTTGAAATTGGTTTCTGATCAAAATGTCGAACTAGAATCCCATATTGACGAAGCCGTTTCAAAATAGTTACAGCTTCGTGCTCAGCATGAGCCACTAAAAGAAAATTTCCAAAAGATGGAATCACAGCAAAGCCCAGTGCCTGGAGCCCTTTTGATAAGCTATCTCGTCCATTTATTATTTTTTTACAACTACTCTGAAAATAATCTTCATCTTTAAAAGAGGCAATTGCTGCTGTAATTTGCAAGTGACTAGTTGGATATGAATTAAAACTATTTTTTACTCTATATAACCCATTAATTAGAGCATCAGAACCCAGAGCATAACCAATTCGTAATCCCGCGAGGGACCGTGACTTTGACAATGTGTGTACGATAAGAATATTTGGGTAATCCTCTAGCAAGGGTATTGCGCTGACCCCGCCAAAATCAATATACGCCTCGTCAATAATAACCACAGATTCGGTATTGAATTCCAAAAGAGAACGGATATTATCTAAGCTCAGCAGCGTTCCAGTTGGAGCATTTGGGTTAGCAAAAATGATCCCTCCATTTGGGATAGCGTATTTTTTGAGATTAATCTTTAAATCATTAGTCAACGGAATTTTTTTATTCTCTATACCATATAGCTTGCTAAAAACAGAATAAAAACTGTATGTTATTTCAGGAAAAAGTATTGGTCTATCTTTACGAAAAAAGCAATTAAACGCATGGGCAAGCACCTCATCAGACCCATTTCCCAAAAATACTTTTCTCTCAGACAACCCGTAATACTTTGATATTTCTTTCTTTAAGGGATCACCGTTAGGCGAAGGGTAAAGCCTCAAATCATCGTTTAGTGCTGCATTAACTGCATGAAGGACACGAGGCGAGGGTCCAAAAGGACTCTCATTAGTGTTTAGTTTTATTATATTTTCATCGCTCGGTTGTTCACCGGGCTTGTATGGACTTAAATCATTAACGAAGTCACTCCAATAATTGTTTTTTCCTCCTCCCATCAGCTCACCATTAATTTTCAGAAATACTTATCGTCAATTCGATACTCTGCAGAGCGAGCATGCGCCTCTAGCGACTCACTCCGCGCAAGTGTTGACGCAATACGTCCAAGAGAATTGGCTCCCGCCGACGTACAAGAAATCACCGAACTACGCTTTTGAAAATCATAAACTCCAAGGGGAGACGAAAATCTCGCTGTCGCCGAAGTCGGTAAAACGTGATTTGGGCCCGCACAATAATCCCCCAATGCCTCAGGCGAGTTTCTTCCGAGAAATATAGCGCCAGCATGACAAATTTGCGCGAGGAGTATCTCAGGTTCTGAAACAGATAATTCAAGGTGTTCTGGCGCCATTTTATTACACAAAGCGACAGCCTCGTCGCTATCTTTAACTTTTATCAATGCTCCACGATTAAAAAAAGACTTTTCGATGATCTCCTTTCGCTCCATACTGGGCAGCAACTTTAGAATACTTGCATAAACCTGTTTGATAAAACTTTCATCCCATGACAGCAACACCGCTTGAGCATTCTCATCATGCTCGGCCTGCGAAAAGAGATCCATCGCAATCCAATCTGGATTGGTCCCTCCATCACATATAATGACGATCTCGCTAGGGCCAGCAACCATATCCAAACCAACTTTCCCAAATAACTTACGTTTAGCAGAAGCGACATATATATTTCCGGGGCCCACTATTTTATCAACCTTTCTTAGAGACTGGGTGCCATATGCAAGGCCGGCGACAGCTTGCGCTCCTCCAATAGTCCATACCTCCTCAACTCCGACTAACGCAGCGGCCGCTAAAACACTCGGATTAACTTCTCCTTTCGGCGCAGGCACAACCATAATAATTTCATTCACGCCTGCAATTCGCGCGGGGATAACATTCATCAAAACCGACGACGGATAGCTTGCCTTTCCTCCAGGAACATAAACTCCTACTCGCTCTATTGCAGTAATTTTTTGTCCGAGCAGATTTCCATCTTTCTCACGATACTGCCAAGATTTCTGTACTTGACGTTGATGATAAGTTTCGATCCTTTTTGCCGCCAACTCCAAGGCCTCCAAAATATTTGGCTCAACTTTCATTTTTGCGTGTTCAAGATCATCATGCGTAACGATCAAATCTCTTACATAACGGCAATTTCTCCCATCAAATCGATTGGTATACTCCAAGAGCGCGTCATCGCCGTCATCAATCACTGCTCGTATAATTTCATCTACGATCTTATCAACTGCTTCGCTCTCAGCTATCTCAGGATTGCTGATCTGAAGAAATGTATCATCAAAAATTGGGTCATTTGTGTTCAGTACTCTGATTTTATCAAATTGCTTCATAGTCAGACCCCACAACGTTCCTTATCGAATTAATAATTTCGTCCACGACTCTGAAATTAGTTTTCATAGCTATTTTATTCACGATCAAACGGGAGCTTACATTGGCGATAAGCTTTTTAGCGACAAGCCCATGTGCGGTAAGCGTATTCCCTGTATCTACAATATCGACTATTTCATCTGACAAATCTAATATTGGGGCTAATTCCATTGCGCCATATAACTTAATTAACTCTGTTTGGCGTCCCATTTCAGCATAAAATCTTCGAGCGACATTTACATATTTTGTCGCTACAACAGTTCGATCGAAGCTTACTTCGACGAACGGTAATGCCGCAGTCATAAGCCGGCAGGGGGCGATCTTTAAATCAAGTGGCTCATAGTACCCCTCCCCGCCATGTTCTAAAAGCTGGTCCTTACCGGTAATTCCCAGATCGGCAGCGCCAAACTGCACATAAGTTGGCACATCAACTCCACGCAATATCACTAATCTAAGGTGCTGGATGTTGGTCGCAAACATTAGTTTGCGACTACCAAAAATATCTTCTACTGGAAAAATTCCGGCCTCACGTAATATTGGAAGCGATTCTCTCAATACACGCCCTTTTGAAAGGGCTAATGTTACCATATGCAACACCATTCCCCCCTATCTATTAATCCGGTAATCGAGTGATTTTAGCACCAAGCTTATGTAATTTCTCCTCGAAACACTCATACCCGCGATCTACATGGTAAATTTCGTCAATCGTTGTTTCTCCCTCTGCCGCGATTCCCGCAATGACTAGCGCCGCTGATGCCCTCAAGTCGGAAGCTACAACACGAGCTCCTGTGAGTTTGGGCACTCCTGTAACAACCGCCAAATTACCATTTAAATCAATTTTTGCCCCCATTCGGCGAAGTTCTTGTACTTGCATTAAGCGATTTTCAAAAATTGTTTCCCTTACAGAAGCAGTCCCCATTGCTACAGAGTTGACTACTGTAAATTGAGCTTGCATATCAGTTGGGAAGCCAGGATGAGGACCAGTTGTAAAATCCACTGCCTTTGGGCGTTTACCTTGCATATCAATCTCTATCCAATCTGTACCATGTGTTAGATCGCCTCCAGTTTTCCGAAATTTTTCAAGCACTGAGCCAATGTTTGATAGTTCGACGTGCCTTGTTCGCACTTTTCCACCGGTTGCAGCCGCTGCAGCTAAGTAAGTCGCAGTCTCTATTCGATCTGGCATTACTCGAAAGAAACCACCATTCATTTTTGGAACGCCCTCAATTAATATCGTAGGTGTTCCGGCACCGCGAATATTAGCTCCCCAAACATTCAAACAATTAGCAAGGTCGACAATTTCAGGTTCCAAAGCAGGATTCTTTATTCGCGTGGTTCCCTCAGCTAAAGAGGCCGCCATGATAATGTTTTCTGTCGCTCCAACTGAAGGGAAGGGCAAACTTATAGTCGCCCCGCGCAAACGACCTCTCCGAGAAGCTTTAATAAACCCATTTTCTATTGTGATTTCGGCTCCTAAAGATTCCATCCCCCCGATGTGAAGGTCCACAGGGCGGCTGCCAATCGCACAACCACCCGGAAAAGATACTTTAGCCTCTCCGAACCGACTCACCATCGGACCCAACACTAAAATTGAAGCACGCATCTTTTTGACCAACTCAGAGGGTGTTGCCAAGCTGTGAATTGTACGCGTATCGGCCTCGACGTAACGATTTTCATCTATGCTTAATTCAACTCCGAGAGAACCAAGCAGTTCCAACAAAGTCGTCACATCTTGAAGATGAGGCAAATTTGCAACCGTTGTTTTACCCTCACATAGCAGCATCGCGGCCAAAATAGGTAAAGAAGAATTTTTTGAGCCCGATATTTCCACAGACCCGATTAACGGCGTACCACCTTGGATAATTAATTTTTCCATATTATGCCTAGGAAAATTACTTGACTTTTTGTGGCCACCATACCATCGATAAAGCACTCTATCCCATATTAGAAATAATCTGCTGCCACTCTTGTTTGCTGTATGTTTTGATTTGAACAGCGTGGATAATTCCACTAGTGATCGCTGTTTGCAGCGCAGAATAAACCAACTGCTGTCTTTGAACCGGTTTCTTACCGACAAACACATCGTCCACAATGGTTATCAAATATTGATTACCGCTGCGCTTTACATCAATGTAGGATCCTGAAAAATTGGGGTCCAAAAGAGTATATAGTTCGTCTGTCGACATCAAAATTTAATCTCGGAGTTAACAGTCATTCAGTGTTTGCTAACCAATTCTCAATTACAGTATCTAAATTGCCACCATTTTTTTGTGCTGCTAAACCAAACTGATTACGTAGAGTTTTACCAAGATTTATCCCATCTATAACCACATTTGAAATAACCCATGCTCCCGCCTCATTTTTCCTCATTGTATATGAAAGGGGATAAACTTTTCCTAGACTGTGGATCTCCTGTTTTACTGAGACCCTCTGCTCATCCCGTGAAATTTTTCGCCGATTTATAATAATGATTTTCTCATCGTTAAAACTAAGAAGGCCACGACCGTATGTTTCCAACATGCTTTTTTGAAATACATTTGTGAACTCTGCCAACTGCTTTTCAGTAGCTACTTTGCGGTACTTACCCATGACGGCGCGCGACATACGCCAAAAATCTATATGCGGCGACATTTGTGCCGTGATAGTTTTAATAAAAACTTCCTCTTCAAGAGGGTCTGTATTTTTATAAGTCGAGATAATTTGCACTAAAGAAACAGTGAGTTTATCTATGAGATCAAAAGGATCAAAATTCTGCTCCGTTGGTATTTTAACATCAAACTCTTTAATTTTTTTAGACGATCTATCAATAAAAATTACCTTAGGATCAATGCTGGCCCCCCTGATTTCTCCGAGAGAACTAAAAGACGATAGCATTATGACTGTAATTGCAGCCACCGTAGGCAAACGATTTCTTTTCAATTCACCATCCTTAGTAAACGTCTATAAAAAGCAAGCGCAATTGGAAATGTTTCACCAATAAAGCTACTACGGCAACATGACATTACCTTAAAATCACTATACCATTTCATAGTATATAAAAAAACTAGTTGCGGTGTTCGGAGCCTTCATGACCACTTTACTTATGGCCTTAGCGACATTAATCATTGGCATTGTCGGATTAGTTCTGGGAGCCGACAAATTTGTCTTAGGTAGTGCAGCGACAGCGAGAAAACTTGGAATATCTCCAATGGTCGTTGGACTGACAGTTGTTTCTGTTGGCACATCCGCGCCGGAGATAATTGTTTCCATCAATGCAGCGCTAGATGGTGCCGGAGAATTGGCTGTTGGTAACGCCATAGGCTCAAATTTGGCCAATATCGGGCTAGTTTTAGGCGTAACTGCACTCATCGCCCCACTTCCTGTGAAAAAACATCTTTTGCGTGAGGAGAGCCCGGTGCTTGTGATAGTGACTTTAATTGCAGGTCTTTGCCTCTATGACGGAATGCTAGGACGATTGGAGAGTATTTTCCTCGCAATGCTTACGATTCCTCTACTGATAACTATAGTAAAATATAAGGGAGGAAATGACGCAGCTGTCTCGGAAATTGAAACAGACCAAGCCGAAATTGATACTAAAACCACAATTTTTTGGTTCTTAAGCGGCTTAGCGGTTCTTCTTGTAAGTGCCAAAATAACAGTTTGGGGAGCACGTGAAATAGCCCTATACTTGGGTATTAGTGAATTAATAATTGGATTGACAATCATAGCACTGGGTACTAGTCTTCCGGAGCTAGCCGCTTCGATCGTAAGTGCACTTAAAGGTCATCATGATATTGCCGTTGGTAATGTTTTTGGCTCTAATCTTTTTAATTTACTACTCGTAATGAGCGCTGCCGGCGCGATATCCCCGATTTATTTAAGCCCAAATGTTATGTTACGAGATTATCTGAGCATGACGGTAATGACTGTTCTTCTCGTTATTTGTGTAGCTCAAGCAATATTTAAAGACACGAACACTAATGGCTCCGGAAAAATATCAAGGCGGGTTGGCGCTATATTCCTTACCGGTTATGTTTTTTACTATGGAATCTTGTGGACTTCTCTAAATTTTCTAAGGTAATGTATCCACATAAATGGGAAATTGATCAATACGCCTCGCAAAAAACTTTCACTCTTCTATTAAATTGAGGCCCGAAAATTATTACGATGAGATCGAAAAAGATATCTAAATCTGCTATGCGAACTATTGATTTGGCTGCCGAAGCTATAACTCAATTAAAAGCAAAGATTGATCAACATTTTGAGTCAGCATGCAACATTATCCTCAAATGTAAAGGTCGAGTAGCAGTCACTGGCATAGGTAAATCAGGGCACATAGCTAATAAGATTGCTTCAACACTTGCCAGCACAGGAACACCTGCTTTTTTCCTGCATCCGGCCGAAGCAAGTCACGGAGATTTAGGAATGATCACATCAAAAGATGTCGTTCTCGCTATCTCCAACTCAGGCTCTACATCGGAGATTCTCACAATTCTCCCGAGAATAAAACGACTTAGTGTCCCGCTCATCAGCATGACGGGGAATGCTAAATCGGAAATTGCAAAAGCCGCAGCCACAAACCTTTGTATCCAAGTAGCGCGTGAAGCATGCCCGATGAATTTAGCTCCCACAACGAGCACGACCACTTGTCTCGTTCTTGGTGATGCGCTAGCGATATCACTTTTAGAAACACGTGGTTTTAGCGAATATGATTTTGCGATGTCTCATCCCGGTGGGGCGCTCGGACGAAAACTTCTTCTAAGAGCGAGAGACTTAATGCATGAAAATATCTCAGTGCCCCGAGTCTATTGCGATGATTACGTGCAAACAGCTCTGCTAGAGATGACTGCAAAGGGTTTCGGTGTGACAGCAATCTTCAATATTTCTGAACGCTTGGTGGGAATTTTTACAGATGGCGATTTGAGGAGAATGATATCGCAAGGATTGAACATTGGTAGCACCTTGGTTAAAGATGTAATGTCGACGAATCCAAAAACTATTTCCGGCGATACTCTCGCCGCAGAGGCTTTGAATGTAATGGAGGACTTGTCAATTACAACTTTATTAATAACGAATGAATCAAATTGCCTCTGCGGAATTTTGCATATGCATGATCTTGTTAGAGCGGGCGTAATATGAGCCCGTCTTCTCAAATTCTTGCCGGAGTGCCATCAAAAATAGTTGAAGCCGCGGAACGTGTAAAGCTGCTATTGCTGGACGTTGATGGCGTGCTTACCGATGGCAAGTTATATTATGGAAACACAGGAGAAGAATTGAAGGCCTTCGATATCAAAGATGGTCTCGGCATAAAATTACTCAACGCCTCAAATATTATGGTTGGAATTGTCACCGGCAGAACGTCAGAGCTAGTTCTTCGCCGTGCGGATGAATTGGATATAGCTCCAGTCGTACAAGGTAGTAAAAATAAACTAAAAGATGTTGAAAGTATTTGTCAAAAATACTCACTTACACTTAATCAAATTTGTTTTATCGGCGATGATTTTCCTGACCTAAGCGCCATTAGTCGCGTTGGTCTAGGCATTTGCGTCGCAAATGCTAATTTTAGGATACATCAAGTTGCTGCATGGTGCACCAAAGCGAGTGGCGGAAATGGCGCGGTGCGAGAAGTAGCCGAGCTCTTGTTAGCTTCTCAAGGCAAATATCAAAGCATTCTGGCCCAATATACATGATAAAGCAGTTTTTTATAATTAGCTCTGCAATAATAATGATTACAGGATTCTTGTTAATCTGGGACTCGCCGCCAGAATCATTTCTGGAAAAAAAACATATAAACACCGATAGAAACTTAATAGCAGATAGTTATATGGGACAAGCCAGAACAAGCATCTTTGGGACTGATGGCCAAAGGAATTTGTTACTAGTCACTCCAAAAATTGAACTATTTTATAAAAAAGGCGTTGCGCTTTTTGAAAAACCAGTGCTTGTCGCAGGTGGTTCCAAGAATTCTGTGCGTTTAATTGCAAAGAGCGCCTTACTTGATAGAGAAACGAATAAAATTTTTATGACTGGCAACGTCAAAATTAAATCAACCTTGGGAAACGAAATCTCCACTCTTTCCACTGAGAATTTAACCTACACGTTCGACTCAGGACAAATAGAGAACGACGCATTCTTTTCACTAAAATCTCACAACACTAAGCTAACCGGAGTTGGCATCACGGCAAAACCATTATCTGGTAATTACCAATTCAAGAAAAACATTCAAGCGCACTATGAAACCTTTCAATAGTTTTTTCAGCCCGCTTATCATATATCTTATTTTAGTCAGTGGTGGGATTAAGGCTCAAGCTCTATTACCAATAAGCATCGAATCTGACTTGGCTGAACGTAACGAAAAAACCGGGATTACAATATACAAAGGAAATGTGCTCATAACACAAGGCAACTTATCGATTAAAGCCGATCTTGTAACAATTACAGAGAATGCAGAACAAATTTCAAAAATTCACTGTGCCGGATCGCCAGCCAGTTTCAAACAATTAGATATCACATCTCAAACTCCTGACTTAATTGGAACCGCAGATGATGTCGAATATTTATTGCAAGAACAACAGATCAATCTGAAGAAAAATGCCTCCCTTTCGAGCTATGGAACTTTAATAACAGGAGATTCCATAAGCTATGACCTAAAAAATGAGATATGGAAGGCTGGAGGAGCGGAGAACAGTAAGAAACGTATTAGACTTTTTATTCCTCCCCAAAGCGTAAAAACGCAGAATCTAATACCATGAAATGTTTAGAAGCGCGCAACCTTGCGAAGTCTTATGCACGGAAACCTGTAGTGCAGGATGTGTCACTTTGGTTGAATCAAGGAGAAATAGTGGGCCTACTTGGCCCAAATGGGGCTGGAAAAACAACTTGCTTTTATATGATTATAGGCCTAATCGAGCAAGACCGCGGCCGTATAACAATTGATGGTTCTGACATTGGAAACCTACCTGTGCATGGTCGCGCAAGAAAAGGTCTCGGTTATCTTCCTCAAGAACCATCGATTTTCAGGAAATTAAGTGTACAAAACAATATTTTGGCAATTTTAGAGACAGTAATCGGTCTAACAAAGCAGGAGCGAAAGCAACGACTCGAAGAACTTATGGAAGAGTTAAACATTACGCATCTTCAAAACAGTCTAGGCGGCAGTCTGTCCGGTGGGGAGCGCCGTAGGGTAGAAATAGCGCGGGCACTCGCAACACAACCTCAATTTATATTGCTAGATGAACCTTTTGCAGGCGTAGATCCAATTTCTATGAATGATATAAAAAATATCATTCGCTATTTAAGTCGACGTGGTATCGGTGTTCTAATAACAGATCACAATGTAAGAGAGACATTAGATATCTGCCAAAATGCTTTTATTATGGGAGAAGGACGCGTAATTGCTCACGGATCACCGGACCAAGTTTCTAAAGACGAAAAAGTACGCCAAACTTATCTCGGAGAACACTTTAGTTTATGAATTGGGTCGCCACTAAAATTGATCATTGCCACGAGAAGCTCTCAAGTACTAAACTTGTACATGTTGCAACCAAGCGGCTTTTCAAATAATGAGACCCGGCTTACAATTAAAAATCAGTCAGCAACTTACGATGACGCCTCAACTCCAGCAGGCAATTCGTCTCCTTCAGCTCTCAACTTTAGAGCTACGTCAAGAAGTGATTGAGCAGCTGTACAACAATCCTCTCTTGGAATTAGAAGAAGAGGAAGATAGAGTAACCGACACATCAGATAATCAGTCAGCAGATAAACTTAACGAAATTGGTCAAGCCGACGCTGATAATGTCGAAACAACTCTAGATCAAAATCTTTCCGAAGACGAGGCAAACAATTTACTTGCATCTTCTACCCAAGATACGCCAGATCATCAATGGGAGGAAGACCTCTCTACTGAACTTCCGGTAGATGCAAATTGGGACGACGTTTATAATAATTCCTCTGGAACTGCAGGTGGTGGTGAGGTTGACCTCGAACAAGTGTACCAAGTAACCGAATCACTCAGAGATCACCTTCATTGGCAACTAAACCTCACCCCTTTCTCTGATGTTGACCGACAGATCGCTGCCACTTTGATTGACTCAATCGACGAAAATGGATTACTGATCGAGGACGTTTTTAGTATCACGGAACACTTACGATATGTTGAGGGGGAGGAAATTCTTCAATCAGACGAAATCATCGCTGTCCTCCACAGGCTTCAGCAATTCGATCCGGCGGGTGTCTTTGCAAGGGACATACGAGAGTGTCTGCTCATTCAGATTAACCAACTCCCCGAAAATATTCCTTTTCTTATTCAAGCAAAACTATTAATTACCAAATTTTTGAAAGAAATCGCCTCTACCGATCAAACACGACTTGCGAAAAAAGTTGGCTGTTCTCGGGACGAAATTTCAGGTGCAATGCTGCTAATAAAAAGTCTCAATCCTCGCCCGGGAGACGCGTTATCCTCACAAAACATTGACTACATTGTGCCTGATGTTTTTGTTGAAAAATTTGACGGGCGTTGGCGAGTTAGATTGAATGATGCCAATATGCCAAAACTTAGGATTAATGATTCCTATAGTCAATTAATCAAACGATCAGATCACAGTAACGAAAATCAATACCTTAAGGATAACCTTGCAGAGGCGCGCTGGTTTCTTCGAAGCGTTGAAAGTCGAAATGAAACCCTAATGAGGGTTACAAAAACTATTGTTGAGCTACAACAGAATTTCCTAAATCAAGGGCCAGTGGCGATGCGGCCAATGGTTCTTGCCGATATTGCTAATCGCCTAGATCTCCATGAATCAACGATTTCAAGGGTCACAACTACGAAATATTTAGCGACTCCGCAAGGCGTATTTGAACTCAAATACTTCTTCTCTAGTCATGTTGGAACTGCTGGCGGTGGTGAGTGTTCGTCAACTGCGGTTTGCGCGATCTTAAAGGCTATAATTAGTGCAGAACCAGCTGCTAAGCCCTTAAGCGACAGTAAGTTAACTTCACTTTTAGAAGACCAAGGCATCCAAGTGGCTCGTCGAACCGTTGCAAAATATCGAGAAAGCATGGGAATCGCATCATCCAGTCAAAGAAAGCGCTTCGAAAATGCGATGTAGGAGGATCAATATATGCGAGTAACAATTAGTGGCCATCATTTAACAGTAACAGATCCGCTCAGAGATTACGTCATGGCGAAATTTTCTAAACTTGAACGTCACTATGAGCAAATAAAGAGTATCGTCGTGAGTTTAACCGTTGATAAGCTTGTACAAAAAGCGGAAGCGACGGTCTATGTGGTAGGAGCAGATCTTTTTGCGAACTCTGAACACCAAGATCTTTATGCGGCTATTGATGCGCTTGCGGACAAGCTTGATAGGCAAGTAATTAAACACAAAGAGAAAACTCGGGGACGATAACTGACATTATGAAAATTTCAGATGTATTGATTCCGGAACTTGCAATGTGCGATCTTAATGGTTACAGCAAGAAAAAGGTTCTTGAAAATATAGCTCAATTTATTACAAAAAAACTCGGAGCAGATCAAGAGCAAGCTTTTGCACTTTTTCGAAGCATGTTAGCTCGAGAGAGACTTGGAAGCACCGGAATTGGAAAGGGTGTCGCGATCCCTCATTGCAAAGTCATGGGACTAAAAGAAGTACATGGATGCCTAATTAAACTAAATTTTTCAATTGACTTTGATGCCTTTGACGAGCAACCAGTGGATTTAATCTTTGCATTGGTTGTCCCGCACGAAAAAAATGGCGAACACCTTGAGACACTCTCCAAAATTGCACAAATGTTCCACAAAGAGTCATCTCGGCGACAGCTGCGCGAATGTAATAATAATCGCCAATTGTTTGATACCGCTATTTTGCTTGATCAAACAGGTTAAATGTGCGCGTTGTAGTTGTTAGCGGGTACTCGGGGTCAGGAAAGACAACTGCACTTAATATTTTAGAAGATGTCGGTTTTATTTGCATAGATAATCTTCCCGCAATTTTACTGCCAACACTAATTCGTGAAATGAGAGAAAACGGCTTACCTTTTTTGAATAAATTAGCGATCGGTATTGATGCACGAAATCCAGTTCTTGATCACAATTCAATTCCAAGAATTCTTCAAGAAATAAAAGCATCGGGAATAGATATAAAAGTAATTTTTTTAACGGCACGACACGGTGATTTAATGCGCCGCTTCAGTGAAACACGGCGCAAGCATCCTTTAACTACAAATTCTCTTGGCTTAATTGAGGCGATCAATAAGGAGGAGCTATTACTTGCTCCAATAGAAACCATCACAGATTATAAGGTGGATACCACCGGCTTAGCGCTTCATCAACTTCGAAAACTAATTAAGAATTGCATTTTACCAAAAAACGAAAATAACATTACAATTCTGTTTGAGTCTTTTGGCTACAAGCGAGGGCTTCCCATCAATGCAGACTTCGTTTTCGATATCAGATGCTTACCAAATCCTTATTGGAAGACTTCACTACGCAGAAAAACGGGTCTTGACCATGACGTAGTCGCTTTTCTTCAGACACAACCAGAGGTCATCGAGATGCTCTCAGATATTACAAACTTTTTAGATAGTTGGATTTGTAAATTTGAAGCCAATCATCGAAGTTACCTTACAATCGCAATTGGTTGCACGGGAGGCCAGCATCGATCAGTTTACATTTCGTCTAAATTATATGAGCATTTTTCGGTAATTTACCCAAATACACAAATTAATCACAAAGAACTTTCGATACCAGAGACATCGGTACAGTGATTAAGTACGAGCTAACAATTGAAAATAAACTGGGCCTGCATGCTCGCGCAGCAACCAAGTTAGCTCGCTTAGCATCTCGCTATAGTAGCAAAGCGCAAGTTTATAAAGATTGTAAATCAGCAGACGTAAAAAGCATCATCTCACTGTTAATGTTAGAAGCGCCTTGTGGTACCGCTTTAACATTTGAGTTCGATGGCAGTGATGAGGAAATAGTTGCTGTAGAAATACAGCGGTTAATAGCGGATAAATTTGGAGAAGATAATTAAGAAAATCTTAAAATATCGTATTTTTCACGGGTAACGAAACAAAATTGCTAGAAAAGCCAAGTAAAACAAGCGTTAAAAATGAGATGCGGCGCCTGAGAGATCTAGGCAAGACGCTTATTTCTCTCACTGACGGGACTCTCAAAAAAATTAATTTACCGGACCATATTTACGTCTCTATACAATTAGCGAAAAAGATGTCGTCTGACGAGGCAAAGCGTCGTCAGATTAGTTTTTTGGGAAAACAACTGCGTGATATGGAAGACTCGGATGTCCTTCGAATAATAAAGCGAATTTCATCCGCACATGGGCGCCCTAATTATAAGCTGGATGAAGTTTATTCATGGCAAAAAAAGTTATTGTTGGGCGATATCAATGCGTTGGAGGAATTTGTTACTCAATATCCCAATACAGACCGACAAAAACTGAAAAATTTACAAAGAGCGGTTTTTCGAACAAGAAACGAATGTAATAAACCTAAAGCCAAAAAAAAATTATTCGAATACATAACCCATCTTGTTGTTGAATCCTCTATTCACTCTTAGGAGACAGAAGTGGGTGAGCATGATCATCTCCAGCTAATCCTGAAGCAAAAATACGATCAACTTGCACATCAATGTTATCCCAAGGACCCGTCAGCGAGTAACTTATACTTGATAATCGATCAACCTGTGTTTCAACTAACTTTCCGGTAACATAAACTCCAAGCGCAGCGGGCAATCCACCTACAAGTGCTCCAACCCAAGGTAAATTTGGTGCCACCGGTAAAGTTGCAACTAGGCGTCCATCAATTTTTTCTTCCAACAAATCGAAGTTTCCCGTCATCGCCATTCGTCCTGAGGGCATTTCCATTTTTAATGGGGTATCCAATCGGGCAATACCATTTTCAAAAACAAACAATCCGCTCATGTTATCATATGCTAGGTCTTGGCCAACCACATCAGAAAAATCAAGTTGCAATCGACGCAGCCAGTTTGCAAAATTCATTAAACTAATCATTTTAAGTGCTGCGTCTGCTCCATCATTTGACCTGTACAAGGTTCCATCCGATAGCGAAAATTTAAAATCACCTGCGATATTTTTTCGAGAAAAATTCCAGGGCTCCGTCGGCCAGTTTAAATTAAAAGTTAATCTCCCAGACTGGCTGGATGCGATGCGTGGAAACTGAATTTTTCCAAAGATATTTCCAACATCTGATATCGAAGCAGGTCCTATCAAACGGCTAAAATGTCCGCTTAAATCATGCCCCCAAAAAAAATCTAGGGGCGGAAGCGTATTATCTGCACCAAATTCTAATCCCAAAAGATTACCCTTTATTGCCGCAAATGCAGCACCGGAAACTTCAGAGCGCAACTGAAATTCAAGCTGGCCTAAATCTGCATTGGACACCATCAAATGATCTATTTTGACATCCAAATTGGGGAAATCTTTGGGATCAGGGCGTCCTTTTGAAAATCCTCCTTTCAAAAGCTCCTTTCCAAAGTCTAAATTGTCCAAAAACAATTTAGGAAAGCGGTCTTTGGCATCTGGGATGCTCAAATATCCTGAGGCCCACGCACTATCAAAGCTAATGTCCAGGCTTTGATCACCCCGTTTTGCCCTTGCATGAACATCAGAAAAGGTCACGCCTGCCAGAGAGGCCGAGTCAAATTTTAAGTCAAATAAAGATTGCCAAGTCTCCGACTTAAAATTCGGTTTTTGTAATAAATCTGCTAGGGGCGTCCAACTTTCTATTGAAATATGCGGAAGGTATCCAGAGAATAGCATCGTTCCTGATGATGGAGGTTCAACAGCTCGTCCATAACTAAATACTCCTGAATCAAAAACGCCGTCAATAAATTTTGCTTCTAAGGAACCTTCTTCTCCCAAAGACCCGCGGAGTTCCTCAATACCATGGTCAATATCTACTAATATTTCTAAGTTTGACAGTTGCGATTTAGTTTTTCCAATTGGTTCGGGCAACATAATGGCCACCCCATCTAAATTACTACTTAGGCGGAATTTTGTTCCTGACTGTCCATCTCTTCGCGGTATCGTCAAAACTCCTTCCGCTTTAATTTTGCCATGCATTAGTTCTTCCCAAGCGAAGGGTATTAATTGAGAAATTTTTTTCGGTTGAATGAAACCTTCGAATTTTACTTTTTGATTCTCCAGATCCGACGAGACCGCCGCATTGAGTCGCTCACCCCAAAAAGTTCCACTAAGGTTGTCGCCCGAAAAACCATAATCAGATTTATAAAATAAATCACCGTTTATTTCGGTGATCTCTATAGAACTATTAGGAATGGCCAAGACTCCATCATAAAATGACGTATGCACTTTGTATGATGATTTGTCTTGCAGAGATGAGGATTTCTCGCCTGATATCGGCAGTCTTAATTGAATTCTACTTTTTTGTCTACCCCCATAATGCCAATCTGATGTGTTACCCATAAATCGTTTTAAAGGAGACCCTCCAATAACCTCAATAGCGGCCGCCGTGCTCGAATTAACATGCAAGTCAACGTCAAGTTGAGGAGTCAGCGTGTCATCATCTCCCCTAAATTCAATTTGTGCATTAGTTATGGTCGTACCACCGATGTTTGCATGCTCGATGGAAGCAAATACGTCATTGTCGTCAATCAAAACCAACCCGCGAGCTTTAGTCGCGACCAACCAATTAGGGTGGAACTTGAAGTTGGTATCGTCTAAACGTAAAAAAATCTGATTTGTACGATTATTTTCAGAGTAGTCTGAGTTTGCTATGCTTAAAGCATAAGTAAATTCCTTCAAAGTGGTGTCTAAAATGGACCTCTCAAGCCATTTTTTTAGCGACGGGGATACTTTTTCTGGTAAATACTTTTTCCAATATCGCGTATCAATATCACGTCCATCGATAACAATATGCACGTCCGGCAAGGCATTACCGTCTGGAATTTCTGATCGTGTCGAAAACTGCAAATTAATATGTCCCGCATCCACTTTTGCTCCTAATAAGTCGCTACTCATGACGAAAGCACCAACAGTTGGATCCCATGAGCTAAACACATTACCCTGCAACGAAAGTACCGGAAATGGATCGGCAAAGATATTTGGAAAGTCAATTAAAAATCCATCAGTCTCAGCGATGCGAAGCACAGCATCTTTTCCGCGTATTGACAACCTAGCATCTAAACCTTGGATACCAGGTATGCCGCTGAAGGATGAGCTACTAAATTCTTTAAAGGTAGCATCCGCGAATATCTTTCCAGAATCTTTTCCGGCCATTAGTGCCGTGATTTCTCCTTCGGGCTCTAACCGATTGAGCAATGCACTCAGAGGTGTTTTATTTTCAAAAGAGCTTTCAAAAAAAGATAGAAGAGGGTCCAACTTCGCGCCATCCAAGAAAAAACGAAAATCTTGCCATCGGGCGCCCATGTTCTTCTTAAAAAGAAGATTAAGCGGCTCTAATTCCTTGCTTGGAACACTTATTTCCAAATCTTGCAAACGAATTCCCCAATCTTCTCCGGGAAAATACCAACCAGTCAAATTAGTTTTAAACCCCCGCAGACTAGTTGTATTTTTTTTATTGTTGATCACACTACTAGTATTGATATGTCCCCGAAAATCGGTGTTACCACCAAGTCTCATTTCAAACCAGATTTCTCCGTCAACCATAATTTTATTTTGAGCATCAACAGTAGTAAATCCAGGGACTAATCTTTTTGTGGCATGAGCTAAAAGTGCGCTCACCTCAAATTTGTGTGCACTCAAATATCCTTCTGCCGAAAAACTGTTTGAGCTTAAAGGATCACCAAAGCCCTCAATAAATATATATGCCGAAGCCTCTTTTTGTTTCGAAACCAAGGAGAATTCCAGACGATGAAAATCCAAGTCATTTTCCAATTTAAGCTTGTTTCCTCTAAATCGAGATGTGTCGCCGGAATAAAAATTTAAGTCAACATTAAGATGGCCTATGCTAATTGACTTACTGTAAGCCAGTGGTTCTAGTATCATCCGTAAGTTATCACTCCCACCTGCGGACAATTCGTTTAATTGCCAAAACCCCTGTTTATCCTCCTCGAGCGAAATATCTATCTGATTTATTGAAAATTCTCTCCAAATAAGTGACCTATGCTGGATACTTTTAACGGGATCGATATCGGCACGCCACTGAGTAAAAATTAATGCTGGAGCATTAATCTCGCCAATAAATACACTTTCTACCTCAATTATGGGTACGAGCCCGGTCCACTTAGCCGATACTGGGCCCAAGCGAAGACGAACCCCGGTTCGGTCCATTAAAAACGCTTCTAATGAAGCGCGATGTTGATCGATATTCAAAACTAGTTCACGGATATAAAGTATAAAAACTAAAAAAAACATAACTAAAAATGCCAAAACTATAAGCATTATATTAGTCACTGATCCGATTTTTTTCTTGACAAAAATCATTTGCTTTCCAAGGCTAAACACACCAAAAAGAGCGCAAACTGCTTTTTTAAAACACACATATAACGACGCTATTAAAACTTAATATTTCACCAGTTGAGCGCCGACCCAAGTACTCTATTATGAGTAAAACGCGAAAAAATATCTTTTTACTAGGTTTAAACTCCCAATCAAATCTTTCAGAGACCGCCATAAAAATCATACTAAATAACAACAAGTTGTTCCAAAGCAGAAAAATAAAGTCCAATATCTATAGGAAAACACACCATTTATTACATCACTTCAAACTGCGCCTGAATTATTGACCTCCCAAGACAGTGGCACCTCATATAATTGCAATAACTTATAAGTTACATCTATCGGTAGACCCACTATGCCGCTATAGCTACCTACAATCTTTTTAACAAAAAACGCGCCTTTACCCTGAATCGCATACGCCCCTGCTTTACCGAGAGGTTCCCCCGAATCACAATACTTCTTGCAATCACGCAATGTTATTACATCAAAAATCACCTCAGAAACTGACAAGCCCTGCATTAAATTATGGCCATCAGTGATAGAGACAGCTGTGATAACTTCATGAAGTTTACCGGACAGACTCATCAGAGTTTTCTGTGCCCCGTCTAAATCTTTTGGCTTCCCAAAAATCTTTCCCCCGAGAACGACAATAGTGTCAGCTCCAAGTACAGGCTTTACAGATTTTGTTAATTTTTGTATGCAGATCGCTTTTTCACTCGCTAGACGGGAGACATAATCAATCGGTTTTTCACAAGCGATCCGATCTTCATTGATATCAGCTGGCTCCGCGCAATACCGGACGCCCATCTGGTGCAGAATATCTTTTCTTCTCGGCGAGGAGGATGCCAATATTAAATCGAAGTCCAATTCCATATTTCAAATGTCTCGTCTTAAAACCAAACGATCTATTATTGGAAAAAATAATACTGATATTAATGCCAGTGTAGGCATAAATTCTATTGGAGTTGATAACCCTTGCATTTTCGCAATAACTCCTTGCAACATAGACCCGAGAAGACTCAGGGAGAAGACAACACAAACCCGATAGAACGAAGCAAAATAGGATGTCCATCGGCTCAATAAGCTTACTACCCCACCGCAAAGAACATATACCAACATAAAATGTCCAAAGCTGGTACCGTTAACTGCGTCAGCTAGTAGTCCAGCGACTGCATATGTCTTTAGATCGTGACGCTCCGGATGATGGAGCGTTACCATTACAACCATTAACAAAATAAAATTTGGTCTATATTCCATCATATCAATTGGCAGTGGCACTAATTGCAATAGAATGGCGATTGAAAAACAAAACGCTAAATCGAACTTTGGCGGAACATTGCTCATAGCTTGTTCTTCAATGGATCGCTATGATCCGATGTGAATACTAGAAGCAAATGTGAACTGCGATCTAATAGTGCAGATGGCTCCACTTCGACTGACATAAAAACCGATCCGGTTATATCCTGAATCCCAACAACTTTTCCTACCGGATAGCCGGCTGGATAACGTCCTCCCAACCCAGAACTAAGAAGCTGATCTCCTAGTTTTATATCGGCGGTTGGCGACACGTAACGAAGGGTCAAACGCCCGAAATCTGATCTGCCCTCCGCGATCGAGCGAACACCATTTCGCAGAACTTTAACAGGAAGAGCATGACTAGAATCGGTAATCAGAAGTGCTACGCTATGGTTAGCGTGAACCCTAATTAATTGCCCCATCAATCCCTCTGAATCGAGTACTGGCTGACCAACATAAGCCCCATTTTTTGTCCCTTTATCAATAGTGATTGTATGTCGTTGTGTGGTCGGCGAGACACTGATAACTTTAGTCACAAGAATTCGATCGAACAAAAGCTCGGAGGCATTTAACAATTGCATTAATCGAAGATTTTCAGTTGCCAATTCGGATAGTCTTTGAAGCCTACCTCGATAAATTAATATTTCTTGTTTAAGTTGCTCATTCTTTTTAACAAGCTCCGACTTGCCGACGAAGTTATCTTCACCCCACTTCAATACATTATCTGGGATATTGGTGATCCAGTATAATGGTCTCATAAGTTGATCGATTACAACCCTTGCAGGCTTAAACCATTCAGTAGAGCGATCAATTATCATCAAGCCTGTAGCAAGCAAAGCTAGGATTAGGATTTGGCGAAGAAAGGGTGAGTACAATGCGTCTTACCTACCTAAAATCCCCGAAAAAAGCGAGTTCAATCGAATACAATCAAAAAAATTACACTAAATGTCATGCGTGAGAGATTCAAGTCTATGAGTGCTCATGAGATCCAATGCCTCTCCACCGCCCCGAGCAACGCAAGTCAGAGGATCCTCAGCGAGGATGACGGGCAGCCCAGTCTCAGAACTCAGTAAGCGGTCTAAATCTCGCAGCAACGAACCTCCTCCTGTCAACACAATACCTGTGTCAGCAATGTCTGATGCTAATTCAGGGGGCGACTGCTCAAGAACGCGCTTGACGGCAGTTACAATACCTGACAAAGGCTCCTGCAGTGACTCTAGAACCTCTTTACTAGAGAGCGTAAAGCTTCGGGGCACTCCCTCGGCTAGATTTCTTCCCCTAACGTCAATTTCTCTTCCCTCATCAGAAGAAAAAGCCGTGCCCACCTCGATTTTAACACGCTCTGCGGTGCTGTCCCCAATCACACTTCCGTATTTACGCCGAACAAAATTCACTATGGATTCATCAAACCGATCACCCCCAATCCTAACAGAATCGGAAAACACCACTCCATTCAAAGAAAGTATTGCAATTTCTGTTGTGCCACCACCAATATCTACAACCATTGATCCAACGGCATCCTCGACAGGAAGCCCTGCACCGATGGCGGCTGCCATTGGCTCCTCGATAAGGAAGACTTCACGGGCGCCAGCACTAAAGGCTGATTCTTTAATTGCTCGTTTTTCTACTTCGGTGGCCATACAGGGTACACAGATTAAAACTCTGGGACTTGGGGGCAAGAAGCTTTTGGTAATAGCTACTGAATGCACCTTTTTTATAAAATGTTGCAACATTTTTTCTGTGACTTGAAAGTCTGCGATCACCCCATCTTTCAGAGGTCGAATAGCCGTAATATTGCCTGGCGTCCTCCCCAACATGCGCTTCGCATCAATACCAACAGCCTCAACTATTTTCTGCCCTAAATGATGGCGTATCGCTACAACCGAAGGTTCATTCAACACAATACCTTTCTCACGGACATAAATTAAAGTATTTGCAGTTCCCAGATCAATGGACAAATCGCTCGAAAAAAAACCTCTTATTTTTTTAAAAACCATGTTTTTCAACCTTATTCAAAACCAAGGTGCAGCATCACCTAACATGCTCCAACACGCAATCTGAAGATAACAGCGAGGAAGTTGTAGCGCAAGTCGATAGTGGAGTTAAACATTGTTTTTTTCCTTCTTTAAACAATTTATACTACCGTTTCTATTAATCGATTGGAAAATAAAAAGGTTACCTTTGAGAGTCAATCGAAACAATTTTCACGTCCACTAGAAACCCTACATGTGCTATAGTTCCAAGTATTATTGAATTCAAACGAACCAAACTTATGAAGTTAAAAAAAGACGACGTCACACAACTCGGAATATTGTCAAGATTGACAATTGATGAGCATACGATAAGTGACGTTACATCGAGATTAGAAAATGTCCTTAGATTAGTTGACCAGTTGCAAGCAGCTGATACCGAAAATATTGAACCGATGGCCCATCCGCAACAAGATTTTCAAACTTTGCGTAAAGATGAAATAACAGAAAAAAATGATCAAAAAGCTTTTCAAAAGTTGAGTAAAGGCATCTGCAACGATCTATACTTGGTCCCTAAAGTAATTGAGTAACAGAGTCTCTGTCATGCATGACATGTCAATAGCATCGCAAATATTGGGATTAAAAAAACGTGAATTTTCATCTTTAGAGCTCACTCGGCATTACTTAGGTCGAATTGAAAGGCTAAATCCCATTTTAAATGCTTTGATAACTGTAACCGAAGAACAAGCATTAGAGAGCGCGAAGAGAGCGGATGAGATGCTCAGTGGTAATATTGATAATGAACTGTGTGGCATACCCTTAGTCCACAAAGATATTTTTTGTACGCGCGGGGTGAAGACTAGTTGCGGTTCGAAAATGCTGCACAATTTTGTTCCCCCCTATGATGCAACTGTAGTAGAAAACTTGGCTCAAGCAGGAACAGTTATGCTTGGCAAGGCCAACATGGACGAATTTGCTATGGGCTCCTCCAATGAGACTAGTTTCTATGGGCCAGTTAAAAATCCTTGGGATATTACGAGAGTTCCCGGAGGGTCATCAGGAGGTTCGGCGGCGGCCGTTGCTGCTCGAATGACACCAGCAGCGACCGCTACAGACACAGGTGGTTCCATTCGCCAGCCTGCGGCACTCTGCGGAGTCACTGGTCTGAAACCGACTTATGGGCTTGTTTCAAGGTGGGGTATGATCGCATTCGCCTCAAGTTTGGACCAAGGAGGTCCAATCGCAAGAACTGCCGAGGACTGCGCCATATTGCTCAATACCATGGCAAGTTATGACCACCGTGACTCTACTTCGCTAAAATTTCAGGAAAAAGATTATAGAGATGAAATTAATCGATCCATATCCGGTTGTAGAATCGGTATTCCAAGAGAATATTTTTCCAATTCATTGAGCCCTTCTGTTGAGGCAACCGTCTTTAAAGCGCTCAGAGTGTTGACAGACTTGGGAGCCATACTAGTTGACATTAGCCTTCCGAATACCAAACTATCAGTTCCCGCTTATTATGTCATTGCACCTGCAGAAGCATCGGCAAACCTTGCTCGATTTGACGGCATTAGGTTTGGCCATCGATGCGAAAATCCACAAAGCCTCGAAGACTTGTACTGCCGCACTCGAGCCGAAGGTTTCGGTGAAGAAGTGCAGCGAAGGATATTGATCGGTACTTACTGTCTCTCGGCGGGGTACCATGATGCATATTACAAGAAAGCGCAACAAGTTCGACATTTAATTAAACAAGACTTCACAGAGGCTTTCTCCAAAGTGGACGTTGTCGCGAGCCCCACATGCCCAGCACCCGCATTCAAATTTGGCGAAAAAAGTGATGACCCAGTAAAAATGTACTTGGAAGACATATATACCATCGCAACAAACTTAGCAGGCCTCCCTGGGATGTCCATTCCTTGCGGTTTTGTTGATCGAAATCCCATAGGCCTTCAACTAATCGGTAATTATTTGCAAGAGGCACGCATTCTAAATATAGCGCACTGTATACAAAAAGAGACAGATTGGCATAACTCTGCACCAAAAGAGCCTTCATGATGCGCTGGGATTCTGTAATCGGCCTTGAAATTCACGTCCAACTTTCAACCGTAACAAAAATATTTTCTGGTGCAAGTACATTATTTGGGGCCAAACCAAACAGTCAGGCATGCGCTATTGACCTGGCTATGCCGGGAACGCTTCCAGTACTAAATTCTAAGGCAGTCGATAATGCAATTATGCTCGGACTTGCAATTAATGCAGAAATCCCACCTATATCTATATTCGAAAGAAAAAATTACTTTTACCCTGATCTTCCCAAGGGCTATCAAACAACGCAATTAGAGTGGCCAATTATTGGGAAAGGGAAAATACCGATTGTTTTGAGAGACGGAACCAAGAAGGAAATAAGAATTCATCACGCCCATCTTGAAGAAGATGCCGGAAAATCATTGCACTCAGGAAATTTTGGAAGTGGGCTATCTGGTATAGATCTCAATCGAGCCGGCACTCCGCTGATTGAAATTGTGACAGAGCCTGATTTATCAAGTGCAACCGAAGCAGTCATCTTTGCTAAAAAGATTCACAGTCTTGTAACTTCACTAGGAATTTGTGATGGACATATGGCGGAAGGATCCCTTCGCTTTGATGTAAATGTTTCAGTGCGGCCAAATGGTGAGAAGCATCTGGGCACACGCACCGAAACAAAAAACCTCAATTCATTTAAATTTATGAAAGAAGCAATAACATTGGAAATCGACAGACAAATCGAAATATTAGAAGATGGAGGGTCCGTTATTCAAGAAACTAGGCTATACAATGGAGAAACAAAGACCGGCTATTCAATGCGAAGCAAAGAAGAGGCAAATGACTACCGATACTTTCCGTGCCCTGATTTACTTCCAGTTGAAATTACTGAATCTCATGTTCAAGAGATCCGAAAAAAATTACCCGAATTACCTGACGAAAGGTCGATTCGGTTGGTATCTGAGTATGGTATCAGTGCATTTGAAGCTGATATTCTCTCTACTAGCAAAGAATTATCAAATTATTTCGAAATCGTTGCAGGCAAATCTAAAAACTCAAAACAAGCTGCAAATTGGACGCTCGGGGAGCTGATGGGTCGGTTAAATACCGCAAACTTGCCAATTATGGAAAGTCCTGTTGCTGCAGAGGATTTAGGAGTACTTGTTAGGCGTGTTTGCGACCACACTATTTCTGGAAAAATCGCCAAACAGGTCTTTGAGGCTATGTGGAAGGGCGAAGGTACTGCTGACGTTGTAATAAGGGATCGAAATTTAAAACAACTAACAGATCTCAAGGCTTTAAATGAATTAGTGACATCAGTGATATCTGACAATCCTAAAATGGTAAACGACTTCATAAGCTCAGGACCGCAACATCGAAAGAAAAAGCTGGGTGGCCTCATGGGACAGATTATGAGGCGATCCAAGGGTCAAGCAGACCCAAAGCGAACAAGTGATCTCCTAACCCGAAAATTGCGTGAATTAATAAATGGGCAGGAAGATTGAACTCCAGTAAAATCCCCCGTGCACAGTTTAGCAAAAGAATTCTATTTACACCCAACAGTCGCTTTACCAAAACCACCAATATTTTTATTCCAAGCAACAGATAATAAAAGTATTATAGTGTTTTGCTTACAAAACTCGGCTAGTCCTTCTTTAGACTTCCATTAGGTAAAATAGTTATGTATTTTCAATTGCTTAACAAACCCAATAAGTCCGCACTTCCAATCTTTGTTATGTTAATATGATTTAATGGCAGAATTAGAGATGTTAATCACCCCTAGAAAACTGTTACACAAGACTTACAGGAGTTGTTAATGACAGACACAGACCAAGAATTCGAATTTTATGTGGGTCCTGCCACTCATCTTGAGGGAGCGTCGCTTGCAATAGACGGAACAGCGAGAATAGATGGCAAGATTGTAGGAAAAGTCTCCGTTAAACATCTTATTGTTGGAGTAGGGGGAGTCGTTCAAGGAGATATCTCAGGTGAAACTGCAACTATCGAGGGTACTGTAGAGGATACTTTATCACTTACAGGAAAACTCACTGTATGCGCGTCGGGTAGAATTAGAGGCAAGATTCAATACGGCGCGTTACAAACGGAAGAAGGCGCTAAACTTGTTGGAGAAATCACTACTGATTGGGATCAAGATCTAGGGCAGCCGGTAGTTTCCAGTCGTTTAGAGGCGTTTAATGCAGGTGCGACTATGTCGGACGATGGCCAAACACTGGAAACCTGATCATTCCTCTGAATTCAGGCAAGGACCGATGAATAACTATGATCCCAGGCCAAGCACCCAGATCAACAGCAAGGCCCAAAACAGTCATCTTTGGCAATTCAAAAGGTGGCGTGGGTAAAAGCACTCTAGCCCTTTTGATGGCTCTTGGACTAGCCACTCGCTACAGGGACGCTAGCGTAAAATTAATTGATTTAGATCCACAAGCAACCAGCAGTAGTTCGTTGCAGAGGTTCTGTGATCAACGATTCTCGGTAGTACAAGGCACCTCCCTTCGTTGCGAAGATGGCTCTCCGAATAACGAAAATATTCTGAAACATATTGAAAAAGAACGGTTAAATAACTTTAAAAAACGCTTTGTTGTGCTTGATGGAGCCGCCGGCCATCAACCTAGCAATAGTGTATTTCTTCATCATTGTGATATTATGTTGATTCCCACTTCAGTGAGCGACGCAGACATCTATGCGACGCGTAATTACATCTCCGGTCTTCACGACCTTTTTAATGGTCGTGGAAAGAGACAGCGTCCAGCATGCCCAGCGTTAGTTATTCTCCCAAATCTGGTTGACAGCCGTGATGAATTCAATGAACTCAGACATGCGCTATCGAAAGAGCAGGCTTACTTGGGAAAACCTCTTTATTATTCTCCTGCGTTCAGACGAGCATTTCGAGAACAGCGTAATGACGAAAATATCCGTATCATCTTTAATCAAACACAACCCTACACGCTATGGCTTACAAGCTTAGCGACACAATCTCACCGGCTTGACAAAAAACCAGAAAAACTTTTCCAACTTTAAAAAAAATCCTCGTCTTAAATATGAATGGTATTAACTCGTAAAACTAAAAAGTGAGACCATTTTATAATGCAGAAGAAGCGGAACTTTCCACAAAAAATTTGTAAAATCTGTAACCTCCCTTTTTCATGGAGAAAGAAATGGAAAAAAAACTGGCCAGAGATACGATACTGTTCGCAGCGATGCAGAAATCAAGCTCGACTGAGACATCCACTTAACAGGAAAGAATAAACATTAATTTTCAAGGGAAAAAATATTATCCAACTGTAGATATTCTGGTTATTGGCGCCGGTTTAGCCGGTCTCTCCGCGTCTACAGAGTTGGCCAGCAAAGGATATAAAGTACTAGTTGTAGACAAAGGGCAATCGGTTGGCGGAAGACTTGCTAGCCGCTCATTTGAATCTGCTTTTTTTGATTATGGCGCTCAGTTTATGACGGCCCGAGAACCAAGATTCTTAGCTCAAGTAAATAGATGGGTCGCTGACGGAACTGCAGAGTTATGGTTCAGAGGATATCCGGGGGGGTCCGAAAATCACGGGAGATGGCGGGGGATACCAAATATGCGAGCGCTCGCAAACAGCTTAGCACGCTCGTTAAACATTAATACTGCAACACAAGTCCTGAAAGTTATCGTCCAGCAAGATCAATGGAAGGTTGAGCTTACAGACGGCGGTTTGATACACGCAAGAAATATTCTCCTTACCGCGCCTGTTCCGCAATCATTGGAAATTATTGACAGAGGCGGCACAAAACTGAGTCAAGACCAGCGCACCAGATTACAAAAGCTGACTTATGATCCATGCATTGCAATGATGGCCTTACTAGGGGGACCAAGTAAAATTCCCGCCCCTGGGATGTTGGTTCCAGATATTGATGATATAGATTGGATTAGCGATAACATGAAGAAAGGAGTATCCAAAATTCCATCCGTTACAATTCACGCCTCATCTGACTTCAGTGGAACTCATTTCGCTGAGGACCAACATGAAGTGGCAAAAAAGATTATTAATCTCTCAAAGTCATGGCTTGGAGCCTCCGTCAAACATTATACGATACACAGGTGGCGCTACAGCAAGCCTCGATGTGTCGACAAAGAGCGTTTTATGCTGATTCAGCATAACCCAACGCTCATGATCGCAGGCGATGCCTTCGCCGGACCAAGGGTAGAAGGCGCTTTTTTGTCGGGATGGAATGCTGCTGAGGCTCTTATTACTCATATCGAGAAGTAGAAGTCAAAAAGTTTTAAAGTCCAATGGGTAAAAGAATTGAATTATGTTGTTTAAAATATCAAGCCGTATCGAATAAAAACTGCTCTCACCACCTAAGTTTTTACAGCAACATAAAGTTTCCGCATCCCGATTATAGAAGAGTAAAAAACGAAGGTTAATTGTTTAACTTTTTTAAAAATTGCCTAAATTATTGGGGCGTCTCTAAATCCCTTTATTACTGATTTGTCGGCAAGTAAGAATTCAGAACGACCATCTGTCATTAAACGGACCTTGCTCATAGCAAAGGGACTCAACAGTGCCCTTAAATCGCCCATTGAATGACCAAATAGTGGCATGTTATGCATCTGTCTCGGAGACTGTGTCAAATTTTGAGTATCTGAAATCCCATAGTGAAAAGTCGCCATCTTGTCGATATTCATACTCCCTATGCAATAAGCCTTAGTAGAAGTTTTAAGGAATGGTCGTAAGGCCATCATAAAACCCTCCACATATGTCCTTCTCAGGAAATAAAAAAAATCCCAGAATAGACAGACGTCGAGGGCAATTCCAGGCTTCAAATTTAGCATCGAACAAAACAGTGCCTCCAGCTTAGACGGCGAAACATCAGGCTGTGTTCCACTCAAGAAAGGCTCAGAGTAAAGATCAGGAAAAAATAGGTTACACTTTTGGCTCTCGCAATAATCTGCAAAAAAATTGACGGTTGCTGACCCTGCGCTCCCTAAATTTAGCACACGCAGGGGGGTAGTTTTTGGCAGATCTCTCCAAAGCTCCTCAAATATTAAAGAGTTGAGTAATGAGTGGTCTCCAAATGAAATGTTACTCGCCTTATTCATGTTATCTATAACCACCGATTGTCACAGATCTTGTGACCTTGCCAAACCAAAAATGAGCTAATTCTCAAGAGGATTCAACTGCCTCATCACCGTCACTTGCATTCGAGGTTAACTTACCCGGCCTCGCATTAAAAATTGGCGGAACCGAGGGGTCCATTTCAATATTACCCTTAAATTTTGCACCGTCTTCTAGTGTTACCCTTGGTGCATCAATATTTCCGAGAACATTTCCACTCTGACAAACCACTACCTTCTCCAAACCAGTTATGTCTCCTTTTACGGTACCTTCAATAATGACCACATGCGCCCTTACGTCTGCCAATAAATTCCCACAAGCGCTGACAAAAACTTTGTGTTCCTCAGCGCTGATACTACCTTCGACATTACCATCAATTTGAATATCCTCAGCGGAGATGATCTGACCGACGACTTTAACGGTGGCTCCAATAACGGCCTTAAATAATTTACCATCAGGCGAATTTGCTCGAGATTCACCTTTCTGATCAATAGGTTTTTTACTTTTATCAAACATAATTTCTTACCTCACGTTAATATAATGAACTTATTTAGCCTCTGCATCGG
>MDTC01235988.1_pt1 | contig 36242 bp, 41 predicted proteins | sample 811181 | NCBI WGS metagenome assembly MDTC01 (sample SAMN05326644, study PRJNA326480) | marine metagenome | isolation source: seawater | place: Pacific Ocean: North | collected 2011
ATCAGCAGCAAAAAGCTGCTTAACATCAAACAAAGGAGCCAAAAGCACACCTTATTTTTTTATGCTCGGTGTCCAAAATACTCTGACGACGTACAATGATAAATCTCATGGTAAATAAGACTAGGGTATATTTATTGTCTCTTGTTCCACGATTTTTTTATCCTGTCTGCCCATAAAATCTTTTATAAGCTGAATATCTTCATTGAGCTTAACCAGAGTTTTATCAATATCATCGCGTCGCGCTCTTACACGAGCCTCTTTTAAGACAAACTCATAGGTCGTATCGGTATTGGCTCGAAGCCATAAATGAAGCATGCGCAATGGTGTTTTTAAATCATCAATATGTTCTTCTATGCGTTCGATCAACGCATCTTTTTCATCATCATACGCATCACTCCGCCTTAATTCTCGGGGAACATTATCATCCCAGTCTTCAAACTCATCCATAAAAGCGCATAATCGCTCTATGTCTTCATCATAATCATAAAAATATCGCAAGTCATGAGCATGGTCAAAGGCATCTCTGATGTCGTTACGTGATATCTCGCCGCATTTTGGCGGGCGCTTGGCATAGGCTATATTAGGAAGCAGGATAATTTGTGCAAAAAGTAACATAATCAACGCAGGGCGAGTTCGGGCGAGCATATCAACCTCCATTTTCTGTGTAGATGAGCAACTATATCATTTCGGATGGGTGACTGCACTAAAATATAAAAAGGCCAAATAAACGTTCAAAGTGAAACGTGTCTTATGATCCTTTAAGTTCCTTAATAGCTTTAATTAAGCCGTTTATATGAGGCGTAATCGTTTCTTGGTATATGGCTTTTTTATCATCTGATAGCCCTTTGACCAAATTAGAAACTAAAAGCACTGCTAATTCGTCAACATCAAATTGATTAATGGTTAACTCGGAGTCTTTGGTCTCGTAACCTTGTATTTTCTTGAGGGCATGATCTAAAACCGTGCGCACCACTTTGGGGACTTTTTTCATTTGTTTTTCGAAGTCTTGCCTTGTAATAACAATAACAGTTGTGCTTTGAGTGGCTTCGTAGCTTAATGTTGGCACATCATCTAAAAGCAAGCCGCGTTCTCCAATAATTGTACCCGGACCAAATTTTTCGACAGTAATAGCGTTACCATCTTCAGTATGGTGCACAGATGCAACCTCACCGGCCTGCACGATATAGGCGCGCATGTTTTCTTCACCAGCTTTAAGGAAAAACTTCCCCGGATGAAGTACGGTTCTTTCAAGTACATCAGATGATTTATTCATTCAAAGTCTCTGAAAAATATAGATTCTTTACCCTCAGTTATAATTATAACATTTAAAAGCTTAACAAGCATATAGTTTTTGTAAACATCATAAGGCTCGATAATTTTGGGTGAAGTAAGCGTTATCTCTTGAATTTTTCTTTAAAAAGGCGTTTAATCCACAGTAGAAATAGTCTGTAGAATACCCGTTTGAACTATCAGCCGGAGTAATATCGAAAGGCTGGTTACACATAATGACAAATAAGGAGTTTTATTATGTCACAAACGGGAACTGTCAAATGGTTTGACCCCAAAAAAGGTTTTGGTTTTATTGTGCCGGATGATGGCGGCCAAGATGTCTTCGTTCATATTTCTGCTGTGGAAGCAGCTGGTATGAATGGTCTTGATGAAGGTCAGAAGATTTCTTTCGAATTGCAGGAAAATCGTGGTCGTCAAGCAGCAGGAAATCTTTCTGCTGCTGAATAAGCTCGAAAATAGAAATAATCTTTTAAAACGGCCCGAAATTCGGGTCGTTTTTTATTGTGCTATGCAGCAAGCGCATGGTGGTGTATGCGATATTTGCAATTCTTTGAAAAGGCGTGTATACTCGCGTTCACATCAAAGAAACATAAGTGGAGGATTTATAATGATTGCATACGCAAGTGGATCTGGGGGCGTGTTATATGTACCGGAAGAAATAGAGCGCACAATTCCTCGTGTAAAAATTCGTAAATCAAATGACAACAAGGTCGAAACTAAGTCTGAAGATAAAGACAGCTAGTTTGCACTTTACAATAGTTTAAGACATCAAAAACCCGAATTTCAGGCATAAAGCATTGAAATCGGGTTTTTTTATAAAAAAATCTTGCCCATCTTCTTGCATGGTTGTAAGAAACCGTAAACGGGCTTGGCTCGATAGAAATTCAATAGCCTTAAAAAAGGAAGAGATTAAATATGGATATTTCAAAAATACCAGCTGGTAAAGATGTGCCGAATAATGTGAATGTAATTATTGAAAACACAATGGGTGGAACGCCTGTAAAATATGAGTTTGATAAAGACTCAGGAGCACTTTTCGTAGATCGTTTTGTGCACACCCCGATGTTTTATCCTGCCAATTATGGCTTCATACCAAATACGTTAGGCGGTGATGGCGATCCTGTTGATGTTTTAGTCTATGCTCAGCATGCCTTAATGCCAGGTTGTGTGATTGCTGTGCGCCCGGTTGGCGTTTTGGTTATGGAAGATGATGGCGGTCAGGATGAAAAAATTCTGGCGGTACCAGTTGATAAAACACACCCGATGTTTGCAGATGTAAAAGATCACAATGACTTGCCGAAAATCCTGTTGGATGAAATCGAGCACTTCTTTACACATTACAAAGACCTTGAAAAAGGCAAATGGGTGAAAATGAAGGGTTGGGAAGGCGCAGAAAAAGCGCAGGCCTTAATTAATGAAGGTATTGAAAATGCCAAAGGGCAAAAAGCAGCCTAATTATAAAAAGCCTGTAAAAGGCGAAAGAGAATAAAATGAATAGCTTTTCCGGCTTTGTTTCTTATGGCCTGTCAATTTTGGCGGCCATTTTCTTTCTTTTGGTTTTGGCTTTTGTAGCTTCGATTGTGGTGATGTACATCATCGATGCAACGCAGCGCAAAGACGCTATACGCCATAATTTTCCAGTTCTGGGACGGTTTCGGTACATATTCCAGTTTTTAGGAGAATTCTTCCGGCAATATTTCTTTGCGATGGATCGCGAGGAAATGCCCTTTAATCGCGCAGAAAGAGATTGGGTCTATAGAGCAGGAAAAAACAAGGGTAATACAGTTGCCTTTGGCTCAACTAAAAACTTGAACGCAGCAGGTACTTATATTTTTGCAAGTTGTGCTTTTCCACCACTAGATAAAGATGCCGCAGAAACAGCTGTGATCACTATTGGGCCGTACTGCAAACAGCCCTATGATGCGCGTAGCTTTTTTAATATCTCTGGTATGAGTTATGGTGCGATTTCCAAACCGGCTGTACAGGCTCTTTCTAAAGGAGCTGAGATGGCTGGATGTTGGATCAATACAGGGGAGGGTGGTCTCGCGCCATATCATCTTGAGAGCAATGCGGATATCGTCTTTCAAATTGGCACGGCTAAATACGGTGTGCGTAAAAGTGATGGTTCTCTGGACGATGAAAAACTCAAAAAAGTAGCTGGCCATGATCAGGTGAAGATGTTCGAGGTCAAGCTGTCGCAGGGCGCCAAACCGGGTAAAGGCGGCATATTACCAGCCAGCAAGATCAATAAGGATATTGCCGAGATCAGGGGTATTCTGGTCAATGAGGATTCTATCTCTCCGAACCGTCACCCTGAAATCTCCAATGTGTCTGAGTTGCTGGACTTTATCAATCATGTTCGCGATATCACAGGCAAGCCCGTGGGCTTTAAAACTGTGATAGGTTCACCGGACTGGATCGAAGACCTATGTGAAGAAATCCTGAAGCGCGGTGTGGAATCTGCACCAGACTTTATTACTGTTGATGGGGGTAATGGTGGAACTGGCGCCGCGCCAATGCCGCTTATGGACAATGTTGGCTTGGTTCTAAAAGAGGCTCTGCCAATGGTTTCAGATGTCCTGCATAAATATGACTTGCGTGAGCGCGTGCGCATAATCGCCTCTGGTAAGTTGATTACACCATCAGATGTTGCTTGGGCTTTGTGCACAGGGGCGGACTTTATCACATCGGCGCGTGGCTTTATGTTTGCCTTGGGTTGTATCCAGTCCCTGAAATGCAATAAAAACACATGCCCCACAGGCGTAGCAACGCACCAAAAGCATCTTCAGGAAGGTTTGAATCCCGAAGATAAGGCCGTAAAAGTGGCAAATTACGCCAAGAACATTGTGCATGAAGTCGAGATTATAGCGCATTCTTGCGGTGTGCTTGAGCCGCGTGAGTTGCGCAGAAAACATGTGCGTATCGTTCAGGATACAGGTCTATCCATCGCAATGGATAAACTCTATCCACGCCCTGATATCAAAACGGTGATGGACAAAGACGCGGTTTGATATGGATAAGGGCTATCTGTTACTGAAGGTTCATTTTTCAAACTATAGTTTTTTCTGTTGTATTTTTGTTATTCTTCTAGGCGCCTTTCTTTTAATTAATCCAAATACATTTAATAATGTTGGATTATTTTAGTCTAATTTTCATATGGTTTTTTATAATTTTATCCATCATTAATGTTTGTCGTATTATACAGCATACTGGGAAGCTGTTATTTGCCGTTTATAATAAAGGGTTTGTTTATAGAAAGGGTTATTGGGGTAAGTATGAATTTGTTTCTTGGGAAGATATCAGAAATATAGAAATTAAGCATTTTAGCATTAACCGAATTAATCATTATTATCTACTCTTGACCCCAAAAGATGAATACAGATTTTGGACTAAATGGGGTGAGTTGCATAGGGCAGTATTTTTCTGCGCAGATGAGAAATATCATATTAGCTTACAACTAGCATTATCAAATATGGGGATTAATAAAGAGGAGTTGCTCATGATTTGCCAAGAAGCGTTTAACAATTATAATTTAAAGCACGGTTACAAAGAAAACTTATCCAGAACACATACATCCTCATAGCCACGCGCTGCAACATATTCTGCGGCGTTCTGGCTGCGGATATTCCCCGCACAAATAAAGGCTAAAGGCTTATGTGTAGGTAATTGGCTCATTTTCATTGGGATTTGCGTTAAAGGGATTTGCAAAGGTGGGCGCTTGATTAAATCATGATTCAGCGGATCGCTGGAAATCTCATGCGGTTCACGCACATCCACGATAATGGCATCTTTTTTGGCTACATCTTCTATTGACAGGATATCGATCATAACGGAACGACTTTCTAGGTTACTCATCTCTTCATGATCCTGATTTTTGCAGGTCGCGCAAGATTTATTTTTTGGTAAATGGATGTTTTCCAACCTTAGTTTATCCAAGTGAGCAATAACAATATCACCAATTTTATAATCGCCCAGATCCAGAAGAGTGCATAGGGCTATATGGGCTTGCAACATGCCTATGACACCGGAGGCGCTGCCTAAAACACCAGCCTGATTACAATCGTATGCATTTTCAGGGAAATCAGGGAAAAGGCACCTATAGCACGGTTGATTGGATAAATACCCTGCAAAAAGTCCAATTTGACCGCCAAAACGTAAAACACTTGCGCTTAAAAGCGGGCTTTTGCTCTTAATGCTGTAACTATTGAGTAAATCTTTAGTCTTAAAGTTATCGCTTCCGTCTAAAATAAGGTCAAATTGATATGAATTTAGTAATTTTTGATGATTTTCAGCGCCAAGCTTTTCATTTATGGCTTCAACTTGAATATCTGAATTCAAATGCTCAAGATAGGTCTTCGCAAGCTTGGCTTTTGATTGTCTTGTTTGATCTTGCTTATAAATGGTCTGGCGATGAAGGTTTGTTTCATCAACCGTATCATGATCTGCAATAACAATGTGTCCCACACCAGCGCCAGCCAGAACAGGCAGGACAGGAGATCCCAAACCGCCAGCGCCAACCATAAGTATAGAAGTCTTACTTAGGCGCTCTTGCTTATCAAGGCTCATCTCGGGCAAACTTAACTGCCGCGCATAACGTTCCATTCTAACCAGCCTTTTCCTGATGCCAAAACGGACGGTCTATCAGAGGGGTTGAGGGTTTTCCAGATTCTTGCGCTTCGATAATACCGCCAAGAAATCCTCGTCGCCCAGCGCGTATAGCTTCTGCAAAACCAGCCGCCATAAGCGGAGGATCAACCGATTTTGCCACAGCAGTATTAAGCAAAATGGCATCATAGCCCAGCTCCATTGCGGCGGCGGCATGGGATGGTGCGCCAATGCCAGCATCTACCACCAGAGTTTTATCGGGAAAGCGGTCCTTCAAAAGCTTTAAGGCATAAGGGTTGTTTAGTCCTCTGCCTGATCCTATTGGTGCCCCCCAAGGCATTAGAATATCGCATCCCAAATCCACTAGTCGCTGTGCAAGAATAAGGTCATCAGTCATATAGGGATAGATTTCAAAGCCCAATTTTATAAGATCTTCTGTTGCTTCCAGAAGGCCATAAGGGTCTGGTTGCAATGTATAATTATCGCCTATTATTTCTAATTTCACACGGTTCGTTTCGAAAATTTCTCTGGCCATTTGGGCGGTCGTGACGGCTTCCTTTACACTTTGGCAACCTGCCGTATTGGGTAGAACTGGTATGCCAAAGGATTTAATAATCTCCCAAAAGGCCTGTCCTTTTCCCGCGGCACTTTCTCGTCTCAAAGATACTGTAAGCATACCGGGCTGCGCAGCCTCAATCGATTGCCGCAATATATCAGGTGAGGGGTAACCTGCCGTACCTAAAAACAGGCGTGAATTTAATGTCATATCTCCGATGATAAAGTCATCTCTCATAATCAACCACCTTGCATCGGGGCAACAATTTCAATCTTGTCATTATCCTTTAAGGTAATATCCGCATAAGACTCTTTAGGGATAAATTCACCATTGCGCGCCACGGCAACTAACTTACCGCCATAGCCGGTTTCTTCGAGTAATGCCTCGACATTTATTATCTTTTCAAGTGCCAAAGGCTGTCCGTTGACTAATATGTTCATCTCTACCTTCCTTTGCAAACAAATCAAAATGCGGGGTGTGAGTGCCTTGAATATAACATGCAAGACTCTCTGCCATAACTGGCGCAAGCAAAAAACCATGACGGAATAGACCGTTACACCGAATGACTTGTCCTTCCATTGATATTATAGGCATATTCTTTGGTAAGGCTGGTCTTATGCCTGCGGTCATTTCTAGGATTTTACTATCTCCAAAGCTGCGGTGAATACTATATAAGGCACTTTGTAATTCCATGGCGGATCGTATCGAAATGCTTTCGCTTTCTGCGCTTTCAATAATGGTGGCACCAATCATAAATATGTTTCCTTCACGCGGAACAATATAAAGCGGATATCTTGGGTGCATCAGACGTAAAGGCCGATTGAGATGAAATTCAGGGTTATGGACAATAAGAATTTCACCTTTAACACCGCGCAAGTCATCAATATAATCGCAAGCGCCCATACCGCGGCAATCAATCACCAAATTAAAATCCTGTACTATGTCTTCTGGCACGATGTGTTTTTGTATGATTGGGGGCAGAAAGTTTCGCAAGGCTTCCATAGCCTTACGTGGATGCAGATGACCTTCGGCTTTTAAGTGCAAGCCATTTGAAAATATATCAGCATCTAAAGAGGGCTCAAGGGTTCTGATAGCCTCACCTTGAATAGCAGACCATTGATCATTTTTTGGTAAAATACCACTAAAGCGAGAAAGTAAATGCTTGTCCTCCGCATGTGCAATAATCAGGCTACCATTTTCTCTGAATTCAAAATCAGTCTTCAGCGCTTTTTGTATATCACCCCAAAGTTTAAGGCTATCACTGGCAGCACCAAGATAATCTTGCGGCATATGATCAAGCTCGGCATAAGGGGCGAGCATGCCACCAGCCTTGTTACTTGCGTTATTTTGCGGCGTAGCATCACGATCAAAAATAGTGATTTCAGTTGCGGGTAAATATGTGCGCAAGGTATAAGCCGCCATAAGGCCCATTACGCCAGCACCAAGAACTGCAATGCTTTGTGGTTGTTTCATCTTTACCTCTCACGCTTCCCACGCCGGCATCATCCGGTTCGGGTCCGAAGGGTTTGCTCTCAGCCCCAATAGTAAAGGGCACCCCCGGTGAGTTATTAATACGCGCAAAGGCTATGCTTGACGCAGGGTTTTGTCAATGGGGTAGGCTAAAAACTCTATTTTAAAAGAAACTTGCCTATGCCCCTTGACCTTATAGATTTAAAGGCCTATAACCCCTTATCTCTCCGTGGCGCGGGATGGAGCAGCCCGGTAGCTCGTCAGGCTCATAACCTGAAGGTCGCAGGTTCAAATCCTGCTCCCGCAACCAATTAAATCAATCACTTACACGAATATGAAGTAGCTTTGATTTAGTCCTTGGCACACTTGTGGCACAGTTCAAGACAATCATTCACAACAAGCACAATAGGCGAAAAACTTGCAAATTTGGAGACTTACTGTGCCGAGATTGTGCCACAAGAAACTAGATGTTTTGTATCTGATTGTTTTTAATGGGATATTTCAGATAAAGCATAAGTTTAGTCATCTTATGTTGTGGTTTTTTGTCTTTTGTTTTAACGTGTAATTACAAAGGAAATATTATGGCTACGATTAGAAAAAGACTTAATTCAAAAGGTGAAACCAGCTTTCATGTTCAAGTGCGTATTAAAGGTTATACACCCGAAACAGCTTCTTTTAGTCGCTTGACGGATGCAAAGCATTGGGCGCAAAACATTGAATCTGCTATGCGTGAAGGTCGTCATTTTAAAACGTCCGCTTCTAAAAAGCATACATTGGGCGAGGCAATAGACCGTTATGATAGGGAAGTCTTATCTCACCGGAAAAACCCAGTTAATCAAAAAAAATATCTCTCATACTGGAAAGACGCCTTGGGGCATAGCATTTTGGCAGATATTAGTTCTTCGGTAATTGTCGAAAAAAGAAATGCTTTGGTAGGGATGAAGAATAAATACGGGCGCGAAATTAGCACCGTAACAGCAAACCGATATACTCAATCCCTTGGGCATGTCTTGACTGTTGCAATGAAAGACTGGGAATGGATAAACGATAATCCAGTGTCTAAAATGAGTAAATTTAAAGAGCCTAGAGGCCGAGTTCGCTTTTTATCTGATGAGGAGCGTAAAAATTTATTACAGGCATGTCAGCATAGCGAAAACCCATTTCTTTATACGATAGTTGTTTTGGCTTTGAGTACCGGAGCAAGAAAGAATGAAATTTTAAGCCTAACTTGGTCACAAGTAAATCTGGAGCGCCGGACTATAATCCTTAACGAAACGAAAAACGATGAAAGGCGCTCATTACCCTTGCAAGGTTTGGCGTATGAAATGGTAAAGGCACAATCTAAGCTTCGTATCGTGGGTTGCGAGTATGTCTTTCCAAGTAAGAAGGTTTCCAGAGGAAGCCAAGGCAAATTTATTTATCAGCCTATAGATATTCGCACCGCTTGGGAAAATGCCCTAAAGAATGCAGAAATAGAAGATTTCCGTTTTCATGATTTGCGTCATAGTGCGGCAAGTTACCTTGCCATGAATGGGGCATCCTTAGCCGAAATTGCAGACGTTCTAGGCCATAAGACGCTTTCTATGGTGAAAAGGTATGCTCATTTATCTGAAGCGCATACGCATAACGTAGTTTCAAAAATGAATGACAGGATTTTTGGCGATGGTTAGAAAACAATATCAAAGAAAAACCCAGTCGAAAGAGCAAAAATATAAAGGCGTGTTAAATGATCCGATGATTTTTAAAAGTTATAACTCGGCCTATGAAAATCTTCCTGAATTTTTTGAACGTGTGAATGCACTTTTCGAACATTATGAAATTCAGCCACATGAAGAAGACGCATACGCAAAATTAGCATTTTCTCTTGCTCAAGATCATGTGCCGGCCTTTCAAATGATAAATGAGAGGGATTTAAAAAAGCTAGGTGCGCCATCAAAATGGAAAAACACTGGAGAAGGTTTAAAACTGTATATCAATGTCAAGAGAGTCAGTATCATAGAGCAACGATCTGAGAGGAATGCAATTCTTGCATTTTATAATGAAGAAAAACAGGAAAGCCAGTACAGCAGATACAAAGAGGTAAAGAGTAGTTTAGATGACAATGTTAAAGACAAACTCGATGAATTATTAAAAATTAAAAATGAAGATATCTACAAACTGGTTTTAGCTATGGCGGGATTAAAGCTAAAAAATGGATGTTTTGCTTTACAAGATAATGATTCTCTGGACGGTCTAATTAAATTATCAAAAGAATTAGATAAAAATTCTGGGACGTAAAAAGTTTTTCATATATCCGTCCCAATCACATGTGCTTCTGTGATGACAATAATTAGTCAAATTTTACAGAAAGGCACAAAACATGACATCAAATTTTTTAACACCAAAACAGTTTTCAGAACTGCATCCCGCATTTCCAATCGGTGGCATTCGGCACATCATTTTCCACTCAGAAACCAACGGATTTTCGAAGAGCATTAAGCGTTTAGGTCGCAAGGTTTTAATAGATGAAGACCTATTCTTTGTCTGTCTAAATGAAAAAAATGGAGGGGCAAATGAATAATTTATTGATCCACGCGCTGGACTATTCCGCACATGGTTTTGCTGTTTTCCCTTTGCGCCCCCGAACTAAAATCCCGTTGACTCCAAATGGATTTAAAAATGCCACCAAGAACCCTGAGCAGATAAAATCTTGGTGGGCTTTGTTTCCTGATGCGAATATTGGCATTGCAACTGGTAAAGTTAGCGGTCTATGGGTTCTTGATGTCGATGGCGAATATCCTGACTCACTGCCTATTTTACCAAGTCCTACAGTCAAAACAGCAAAGGGCTATCACTATTACTTTATTTGTCCTACAGACGAAAAAATACAATCCCGTTCAAGGATAGAAGGTCAAGCTATTGATGTGCGGGGAGATGGTGGTTATGTGGTTGCACCCCCCTCAATCCATCCTAATGGGCATCAATATGTATTTATCACTTAATGTAGCATCTCCCGAGCTTCTGCGCTTTATTACTAAAGAAAATGCTAGCGTAAATTCTTCATATTCTCGAACAACTGTCTCGCGTTATAGCGAGGCAGATGTTCAGGAAATGCTCAGCCAACTTGATCCTGATATGTCCTATGAGGAATGGCTTAATATTGGCATGGCGCTTCACTCAGAAGGATATGACGTTTCTATATGGGATAATTGGAGCGCAAATGGCACCAAATATAAGCCCAAGGAATGCCAGAAAAAATGGAAAAGTTTTAATGACGATAAAGGCATAACTATGGGAACTTTAATTAAAATGGCACGTGATGCAGGGTATGCCGGACAACCATATTTACCTGTGCAAGCGCAAAAAGCTTTACCTTTTTACCACTGGTCACAGCTTGCAAACCTTCCGAGGCGGAAATATCTGATTAAAGGATTGTTAGAACTGGGCAGCATGAGTGTTATTTATGGGGCAAGTAATACCGGAAAAACGTTTGTTGCCCTAGATATGGCCTGCCATATTGCTTATGGATGGGAATGGCAAAACCGTAAAACAAGGGCGGGAAGCGTTGTCTATATTGCCGCAGAGGGCGGTTTAGGTATTCAAGAGCGTCTAAAAGCTTTTCAAATTCATAATAACATAACGGAATATGCCAGTATGTTTATTATCCCCACAAATGTGTGCCTATGCGGAGAGCAAACCGATTTAGATGCATTATTATCAAGTGTTCAGGATATACCGGATATAAAGCTAATCGTAATTGATACACTAGCCAGAGCCATGGGCGGGGCAGATGAAAACACTGCGAAAGATATGGGAGCATTTATCAAGAATTGTGATTTCATTCGGGAAGAAACGAAAGCCCATGTAATGGTTATACACCATAGCGGCAAGGATGAAGGACGCGGCGCACGTGGCTCTAATTCTCTGAAATGCGCGATAGATACGGAAATACAAGTCACGCAAGAAAATGGCATTATATCGGCAAATATAATAAAGCAGCGTGACGGTAAAACAGGAGATATTTTCAGCTTTGAATTACAAGCATATGAAGTGGATATAGACGAAGACGGTGATAGCATATTCTCATGTGCCCTTAAATGCTCTAAGGTGGAGGCGCATAAACAAAGGCTTTCAGGACAAGCAAACCAAACTTATTTGGCTCTTTGCAACCTAATCATTGAAAAAGGCATAGATTTCATTCCCAAGAAAGGTATGACGGCTCAAAGAGTTGTCCGATTGGATGATTTTAAAGACCATTTTTTCAAGGCAGGAATAGCTAATACGGATGAGCCAGACAATATTTCAAGGGCCTTTAACAGACAAAAAAATAAGCTTAAAGAGCTTGGTTATATTGGTGAATGGGATGGAGATATATGGCTACTGGACAGATCGGACAAAGCCGGACAGACAAAAAATCCATAAGCGCAGGATACCGGACAGACAGGACACCACCCTATAGGGGTGTCTGTCTTGTCCTGATTGTATGTCTATGCGCCGATTTACCCCTTTAACCAATGCTTTTTCAAAGAAACTTGATAATCACGCTCATGCTGTCGCTCTTCATTTTATGCACTATAATTTTGTGCGTATTTACAAGAGCCTTAAAGCTACACCTGCAATAGCTGCAAATGTAACGGAAAATCTATGGTCTCTTGATGTTGTTAGAATGAGCGATGAGTATTGCGAAAACAAAATTGATTGATTCACTTTTCTCTTAATCTTATATATAATTAAATTATGACGAATGTTATGCCCCCATATCAAACTTTACATGTTGCTAACTCTGTCCTTGAACGTGCCTTTAAGGAGGGTCGTAGTGATATAACGCCCTTAAAGCTTCAAAAGATGGTCTATTTTTTAAATGGGTGGCACTTAGCAATTACAGGCATACCCGCAATAGATGAGCCTTTTGAAGCATGGCAATACGGCCCTGTTGTTTCTACAATATATCAAGAATTTAAAGAGTTCGGGCGAAATGGTATAAATAGATATGCGAAGGAATTTGATCCGCAGTCTGGGGAATTTAAATCTTATATCGTTGGCAGAGACCAAATAAAGTTTTATGAAATACTAGATGCTGTTTGGGAGCAATATGTAGGTTATAGCCCCTTAACCCTTTCGGCTATGACACACCAAGATGCGTCCCCATGGTCAACTACTTACGCTTCTGGTGGAGGAGAAATCTCTAGCAATGAAATAAAAAATTATTTTGTATCAACTGTAGTATCTGGGGAGAGTAATGTCATCCCCGCCCAATAAACCTATAGATGTAGCAGATATTAGACACACAAAACCAATCGTTCCTGAGCCTGATGAAAAAGCACGTTTGGAAATGGCTGCCTACGATCATCAGTTTCGCACACAACAGGCAGAACTAGGGGTAATTGGAAAATTTTTAGGGTGTAACGCAGAAAAGCCAGGGAATATAAGCTTTATCGCCATAATTGTTTCTTTTATTATTATTGCTGTCTCGGCAATATGGGCGCAAGAATACTTTGAAAAAATACTGTCAACATTCGCAAGTGTTATTACGCTTGCTCTAGGATACTTGTTTGGAAGCCATAAAAAAGATTAATTCAAACTGAGACACTACCGGATATTTGGAAATATTTTATATGTCATTGGATGAGTTAGTGAAGCTTAAGCAATTTTCTTATCAAGAATCAGAGAATATACGGAAAGAAATGCGCAAAAATTTAAAAAAGAAATCCTATTAAGATTAGTTATAAGTATTCAAATGCTGCTTAATCAACCCAAGCCCCTTATCCAGAGCACTTGGATTCCATTGCTCTAATCCTTGCCGGAATACAGTAAAGCCCCAGCTTCTATTTGACTTGGCTTGCAGGTAATCCAGAGCGTTATAAACCGCCGCCGTTCTTATATCGTAATGCAGGCAATCGTTCACGGCTTCTTCCAGAACGCGCAAATGTTCCCTTGTTATTTCTCCTTCTGATACCTTGTTTTGGGGTGAGTTCCACATATCGGATTCATGACTCCGAACAGGAAAAGAGTCAAGAACAAAATAAGAACAAATTATCGGGGTGATTTATCAGCGCAATGGTACTATAATACCGTTAAGGAGTTTTGATTATGCACTTAGACACCGCTACAAAAAACGAATTGGCAATCCGGCAAGGTAAGGAACTTAAAACCCTTGCTTATGATCTGCATGAATTAACCAAGGAAATACAGAGCGGCGATACTACGCATATACAATCAATCTTGCTTGCTCAATCTATAACGCTCGCCTCTATCTTTGAGAACGTGCTGGAAATGTCTATACAAGCCCCTACAGCGCATTCCCGTATTAGTCTTATGCACCTAGCCCTCAAAGCTCAGGAACAAAGCCGAAAAACTCTGACAAGTCTAAACGCCATGCACCACCCAAGAGCCAATACGCTTATCCAGAATAACCATGCCTATAATCAGCAAATCAATAATGGGGATAGCTAAAAGTGACGAACGAACTATTGAACGGCTGGACACCGGAACGCAAAAAACGCCAAGCAGAAATGATAAAGAGCTGGAAGCCATGGGAACAAAGCACAGGCGCAAAGACCACAGAGGGCAAGGATATAAGCAAGATGAATGCCTATAAACATGGCTTAAGGTCAGAAGGGATTAAGGCTATTAGAGGGGCTTTGAAGAAAATTAACCCTTAATATCCTATATGCACCATTCCAGATAAATATTGAGTTGCTGTATCTGGTAGTTCTATTCTTGCTTCAATGCTTAACTTCCGTGATTGAATTTCAAACATAATTATGGCTTTCTCAAACTTTTTTTCTTTAAGTCTTAATATTATTAATACAATTTGAGCTTCGTTAGGCGATAGATTTCCTAGTTCAACCATTTTATCTAAATAGTGACAAACTGATAGAAAACTATTCATCCTATTTTTAACAGATAAAAAACCAATACTAGGCATTTTCTCTTTTGCTTTATAAGAATATTCTATGGCTCTTTCCAGAGCTTCTTCTCCTAAATCATCTAAAAATTCTTCTTTATCTAATTCAGTTTTGCATACACGGTTTAAAAACTCTTTTTTGGATATTATGTTTTTTTTCTTACAGTCAGAGTTTCCTTCTTCATTTTTTTCTGTGCTATCGTTTTCTTCATTGCTAAGCTTCATCACGGCAAAAATGGTTAAAGCTACAATTAAAAAAGTAACCAAAACACCTGTCGTTTCAGAAGGTTTTGCTTTGGCGGTTTGTTGATCTGCTTTATATTCTTCTAAGGTGCGCATAGGAGCGATCCGAACAAAGTTTTCCTTGTAGCGTCCGGTATCACCAGTATGAATAATTAACGTGCTTTGAAACTTACTATATTTATTCGCAGAGAGAGATGCATAAGCGTTAAATGAATAAAACGCAAAAACACAAAATATAGGTATCACTTTTTTAAAAAATATCATTTTTATATAGCGTCATCTTTAATATTTAATCTTCTTTGCGACTTATATTATATGTCAAATATCCAAACAGCCAAGCCGCTATAACATTCAGGACAAGCCAAATTTCTCTCGTTAAATGTATTGGTATGACTGGATTAAAAATCACAGCCAGCAAAATACAAAGCCATGTTGTGACTTTTGGCTTCCCATTTTGAAAATCAATATACGCAGTAAGTAATCCGCACACGCACACGCAAATCCTTAAAATAGAGTAATACCCATAGGGCATAGGAAACACTGCAATCAACGAAAGCAATATTACAAATATATAGGGTAATTTCAGGTTTTGTCTGTTCATTTGACCATCTACCATACATCATTCACATTTGTGATTATTACTGCTCATGCACTTACAACGCGTCTTATCTAAGCACTGTTCATATTTATCGCCTCCGAATGTCTCGTTATCTTCTATTAAGATTTTACACGTTTCCAAACTTTGTTCTCTGCAAAACCTCAAGTCAGTTTGAAAATCCCTTTGTACTTCACATTCTCTCTTGTCACTAAAAACACCGAGACATGTCTGATTCCAGATTTCATATCCTGTACCTATCAAAAAGAGCAGAATTATTAGTACGACTATTCCACCGGCAAAGTTTTTAAAACTTTCAATTGCCCCCACTTCTTTTATCTTTTTGTATAAGGCATACAAAAGTCCTAATACAAACCAAAGTGCAATTAAAATAGCTAATAGAAACTGTATTGTTTCCCACATAAAACCACGCTTAAAACAAAAGCCACCAGAGCCAATTCTCTGGTAGCTGGGATGTTTACAACCGTCTAACGAACGGCGCAGCGTATTCACGCAAGCGCTCTTATATTCCGCCGCCATCCCAACCCTAATTGAGAAAGCGACATCACGAATAACGGCCTGATGTCTTTTGACCGCGTTAGTGAGGTTGTAAAGCCCCAAGCTGCCCTTTTTCGACAAGCTCATATTCTTTGTATTCATAAAAACTCAGGATTGCAACAAATGATGCGGGACACTTGAAATTTGCCCAACGTGAATCGGCTTCTTATGTATATAAAAATTGAAGGGTACGGGGGGGGGATTTCTGTGGCACACTAAAAACCCTTTCGAGCATTTCGTGGCACACTCTTGGCACAGTTGGACACAAAAAAAGACCTAAAACAGCAACAAGCTACAAAAGATAATTCTTGATAAGCTATTGAATCTGTTGTTATTATCTATTGTGATTTGTTGTGATGATTTGCTTTGGTAATGCTCATAACCTGAAGGTCGCAGGTTCAAATCCTGCTCCCGCAACCATCTTAACCTGTTTTTCTGTATCGCCTGATTTACCAGGGTTTCCGGCGATTTCTTCGATTTGATCAAACAGTAATTTCTGCTCTGTTTTCGAATAATGCCCTCTGGCAGAGATGCCAAGAATACCCGCCAAATCCCCATGTAAATCAACAACCAATCCACCGTCTGATGGAGAGAGTACAATTTTATCAATGAGCGAACGAATCAATTGCGAAGCTTCCTGCCTGCGCTCACCCGTACCCAGTGATGCAATGAGTTCGGTGATTTCCTTGTGATATTGATTGGCAATGCCCGGATGCATCAAAACTTTAATTTCATCCTTTTCTTCCAACAAAGCTTTTAATTCTTTTTGACGCGCTTCATTCGAATGCATTTTTTCTTTTAGTGCCTCATTTGCATATCCTTCACAGATAGCATCAATCATTTTAGATTCTGCTTTAATCAGTTTTGCTAGTTCCTTCTCATATGATGCGCGCTTTGCATTATGTGCTGAACGCAATTCATTCATATGCCGCGTATATTCTTCACAAAAGACCTTGCAAAGCTCTTCATCCATCAAGTGGTTCTTTAGAGCGCTCAGGATTGCGCCCTCAAGCTGATCTTGACGAATGCTTTGCATGTTATCACACGTGCCTTTATTACGCGCTGTAGAGCATCCGTAGCGATCTTTTGATATTTTGCTAAATCCGCCGCCACAACACCCGCATTTCAGCAGGTAAGAGAATAAATGCGGTGGGCGTTTCTTGCCCCAGAATTCTTTATGCTGCTTTTGGATTTCACCTTGTTTATCTTTCACCTTATCCCAAAGCTCTTGATCAACAATACGAAGCTCAGGCACTTCGGTTCTGATCCAGTCTTTTTCATCATTCAAACGTGAAACGCGTTTTCCGGTGTCGGGGTTTTTGATATAGCGTAAGCGGTTCCAGACCAATTGCCCGATATAAAGCTCATTGTTCAAAATGCCTGTGCCACGTGAGCGATGCCCATATATGCTTGTCGGCCCCCATCCTTTGCCGGACGGCCCCGGAATTTTTTCTTCGTTTAATTGTTTTGCAATGGCTTTTGGTGATATGCCCGATAAATATTCACGGAATATACGGTTCACAATGGCGGCTTGTTCTTTGTTGATTTTACGTTCGCCGCAGATAGGCTCGCCATGCTCATTCCACTGTCTGATCACATCATAGCCATAACTTTTACCGCCACCGGATTTCCCTTTTTCAATACGTCCGCGCAAACCTCTACGCGTTTTATCGGCTAAATCTTTCAGGAAAATAGCTGACATCGTACCTTTCAACCCGATGTGCATTTCATTGATTTCACCTTCGGAGAGCGTGAAGATTTTGATGCCCATAAATGTCATGCGTTTATAAATACCAGCAATATCTTCCTGATCACGAGAGAGGCGGTCTAAGGCTTCGGTATAAACCGCATCATACTTTCCTGCTAAACCATCTTGAACAAGCTGCTGTACACCGGGGCGTAAAATCATGCTCGCACCTGATATTCCATGATCGGTGTAGCAATTCATCACCTCGCCACCTTGGGCTTTTACGCGCTCTTGGCAAAGGCGGATTTGATCTTCAATGGATGCATCATCCTGTAACTCTTCGGATGAATAGCGGGCGTAGATAGCAACTCTAGTCATGGCGCTCTTGCTCCTGTCTCAATGTATTTTGAATAGCGTCATTATACGCTTTTTCGGCAGCATTGCGAGCAAAAGACCGTACAATTTCAATTATTCTGGGATCATATTTGGAAGTTGCTTTGTTAGAAGCGTTTTTCTGATGATAGGTATTTGGCGTATTATCCCAAATCACAGTTACCCCCTTTCGTTATTATGCAAGCATAACAAACCGCGCCGATGGTTTCGGGCGGGTATGCTTGGTTTTATTATGTTTGGATATTATTCAGGCAGGTGTTCGCGGAAAGGAGAAATACACGCTTCGCCGTATGCGTTAAGACCTGTTATCTGTGTTGAGAATGATGAGCGTATCAAAAATAAAAGAACAATTCAAGAACATTGTTGTTTCGGAAACGCTATTATTTTGTTTTTGAGTGCTTCGAAAGAGCTTCTAAAGTCGTACTTTCACCGCGCCACGCATCCCACAACGGCATGAACAAAAGCATCGGTGTGATATCAAGGCCTTCTGCGAGTTTAAAGAGTGTTTCGACTTTTGCCATTCTGACATCTGTTTCCAATTCTTTGATGCTAGATAAGCCAAGGCCGGAGCGTTCCGCCAGTTGTTTTTGCGTTAAACCTTGTCTTTGACGCAGCGTTTTAATCAGTTTTGATTGCTCTGTTTTTATATCCAATGTGACGCACCAAGATATTTGTCTAAATGGCTCTTGTCATTTTTAGCATTGGTGTGATAGAGAATATATAAAGGTACTGAATACAGTACCTTTATCAAAAAGAGTACGGCATCTTTTCCCACACTGAATAATCGAGATGCCGTACTCGCCTATAAAGCGGGAAAGGAGTTGTTTAAATGGATGATAATCACGGTTCGGCAATGTTGATTGCCTATATGTTTGTCGCGTGCAGCGGTGCAATTGTCGGGTTTATTGCAGGGTTAATATTTTGCTGGGTGTTTTGGAACTAATTGTTCTTTATATGGGGGTGTGCCCAAAAAATATTTGACAAATATCTTGTAATATGGAAATAATGTTTGTCTGAATAGATTGTACACATATGTCTAGGGATAATGAAAAGAACAATAAAAGTTCCCTCATAAAGACAAAATTTTAGCTTTATTAATGTTGGTAATCGCTCCCTTTCTTGATGTAGGGAGCGCGTGCGTATGCTTTTGAAACCATATGGTGGCTTGTGCATATGTCACTCTAAAGGAATGGATGGAATATGATACTTAAATTTGGATCACCTTGGGGTGATGCTAAACACACCTTTACGAAAGTCGATGTGCTTCCTAAAGATAAGAATGTTTTGGTTGCGCATTTTGTGGCTGAAGATGAATTCGGCCAGCGTATGGAGGATTACCGATCTTATATGGGAGTACAGCGAGAGATTGCTATGCAGTTATGTGCGCGTGCTGAGCATCCTGCCGAAAAGACGGCTTCGTCTACTGATGCACATGAAAAGTATAATGAGAGTATATTAGAGGCAAATACAGCAGCCTTTTATGCTTTAAAAGAAGCGGCAGCAGAACATCCAAGTCTCTCATTAAAAGCGAATCCTCTTCTTCCACTGGGATATCATATTGGTAAGGATGAACATTTTGCTATTGCCATCGACCATTTAATTAGAGAAGGGCTGGTTTCCGACGATGATTTTCCATTTCATTTCATAGATGATTGGTCTTCTCAGGGTACTCATAATCAGCCGCCATCCGGAAATAATTCTGCTTCTGATCTTTCTCTATAACCTTATCGTGTCTTGAATATAATGAGTTTATTGTTTGAAGTCGGTATCATTAAATGATGGAAAGCTTTCCGGAATGGTTAGGCCTTTTTTGACTCTTTCGGGAATTCTCTTATCATCGCGATGAGCAGTAAAGGTGTTTTCTCCTTCAATAGTGTCTTCTATTACTATTTTTCTGGTGTAGGCATTCCAATCATAAAAATGATAAAACATTACCCCGTCCATAACGGTCACGGCGGCACCTTGAAGTTTTGTTAAGTGTGTTTGGCGTAAAAATACCCCTCGTGAGTCTATGTCATTCCAAACTAGCCGTTGTTTGGGGACATCCGCATCCCCAAGAAAATTTATAAACCCATTATATGTATATGCTTCGACTCTTCCATCTACATGATATTCATATTTTTCTGTTGTTTTTAAAATGTTCTCCGCAGGCTGATAGATTATATCTAATATCCCAGCTATGATATGGTTTGGATTGGTTGTAGCAGCCTTGAAAGTTCGATATTGCCCCTCAAGCTTTTCGTAATTATAACCGGATTTATTTTTGTAAAAATGGTTTATGCTGTGGAAGATTGCTTGATCGTTTGCGTAAAGGCCTGAATTATCCCATAAGGTTAGGGTTGAATTACCTTCATTATCTTGATGCTCATAAAGCACCTGAACAAGCACATCAAAAATTTCAGGTGTTACCGTTCTCCATAAGTTTTTCGGGTCTTTTCTTGCCTTTGTAATAGGCGTTTTATTGCTTCGGAGAAGAGCGTATTTTTCGTTATTGTAAATTGATATTTCGGATGTGTTGCTGTTCGGTGCGTTGAGTACGATGTAGCCCATCTTTATCGCTCTATCGTAATCATTGAGAATGTGTACGACGTTTTCTTCGCAGTGTTTTAATCGTGGCAGTGGTTTGTTTTTCATATAGTTTCCATGTGGTATAAGCATCGTACGCTGATATGGATCGAAATCCTTAAAAAAGGATTTAAGTCAGTTCTCCGTGTTTTTCAAGTCAATTCTTTGAGGTGTTTATCCTCAATAGAGGGATGCGGAAACTATTTTTTTCAAGATGTTGTCGGAAATAATGATGCTAATACAAATGGATAGGGCGGCTGGGATGTGAGAGTATAGACATGTGAGGTTGGCGCCTTCCTCTGTTTTGTTATTAGAAAATGGAGGCAACAATGATCAAGGAAATGGAAAGAAAGACTATACTCGTAGCAAGTGATGAAGAGCTGCAAAATAATAAATATATGAAAAAACTGAAGGCAGCAGTTCGTTTGTTTCGTATTGATCAAAATGAATGGAAAGATTTGATTCAAAACATGCTATTGTTCGCAGACGGTGCGGGGTATCGGTTTTATTTTCCAGACGGACAACCATACGATATTCCTTTGGTTGATGATGTTTGGAAAAATGCTGATCGTTATATCAGGGATTTTATGATGTATGAGCGTTGTAAGCATATAGAGCGTGCGCGCCTCATTGATTTATATTTCCGTGTTATGATCCCGACACTGGCGGAAACTTTAAGCTTAAAACACTAAATAACTTCAGGAAGATGCTTGCCCAAACATAGCATCTTCCATTTTTAACTCTGCGTCATAGCGTGCGTATGAGTGAGGCGCGGATCGTATTCAATGCCGCGTTGTTGATAGGCCATTTTGATGGCGTGGCAACGTTCGGTTTCGATCACTCTTTGCAAATTACCGTATTTTCTATGAACTTCGACTTCCGGCTTTTCGATACCGTCGCGCTTTAAATCCCTGATCCAGCGTGACTTGTTTTCCTCAAAGTCTTTATCCAGTTCGGTTTGCATTTCTTTGTATGAACGATTGATCTGCCGCACCTCTGCCGCCAAGAATTCCTTTTGCTGGCTTTGTTCACGTGCATTTTGTACCAAATCATATTGCATGCGCCGTCCTGCAACTTCGATTTTTTTCATGCGGCGCTGAATGCGTGCATCCACGCGTACTTCGGCGAGGCGCTCATAATCATGTGGTGAGCTTTGCGAGAATTTCATTTCTTTGGTTGAGGCTTGTTTGACTCTTTCCAAATTTTCACGGAAGAGTTTTCGCGCTTCGGCATGTATCCATCTCTGGCGGTGCTTATCGCAGTGGCTTTGCATCTGTGTCTGTAACTTTTGACTGCGCTCTTCAATGATACGGATCTTGCTTACAATTCTTGGATCATCTAAAATCACCTTAATGTTTTTCGGGTCTTTGAGATCAAATAATTCTTCTATTTTCATGGTTGCGTCTCCTTACGGTTGGTTTTGATATTTATCCATATGAATAAAAGCGATAAACGGGCAGCCGGGCACATAATGATATTTTGCGCCATGAAACCCGACATAGCGGCAATCCCTGTACACCACATGTCGATAATTTCTTTGAAATGTGTATTCCAACAGCACATGAGGCATGCCGTGAATATGCGTGTAGATATATCCGTAGCTCAAAGGCAGAACAAATAACAAAACCCGATAAAGCCTGATCAAACGGAAAGGCAGCATATCCCAATCCATTTTCTTTCTGGCTTTGCGGTATGACACCACCTTGGCGCGGCGTTCAAACCGCGTAAAAATGTTGCGACAATATCTGAGTTTGATGCGGGTGCGTTTTTTCAGTTTTTTCTTAAAAAACGGATTGCGTCCTTGCCATTTTTTAAAAGGCCACATTTCACCGTAATGGACATGATCAACGACTATAGGCGGCTCACCCACAATGCAGAGCGTGCCGTTTTTACTTTGGATAAACTCATCGGCTGTTTTTAACGCGCGTCCTTTTTCTCCGGCGCTGACACTCACCGCATCTGAATGTACATTCCCAAGCTGAAACTGCTCGGTAATGACCGTCATCATGCCAAGGAATTTGGATGTAAGTTCCGCCATTTTATAAGAGGCAATACCCATATAAAATTGGAACTCGCATTGATCAAGTAAGGTCTCCAAATCTTCTTTGGAATATGTTTTGATAAAAGCGGCATATGATTGCAGGAAGAACCACATGGACAGTCCATATTCACGTAGCTCAGTTAAGCGCCTGATCAGGCCTTGCACATGCATGTTAGAAACTTCATCCAACATGAATAACACGCGGGATATGCCTTTACCTGGCGTGCGCTGCATTTCATATTCGACCATTTCCTGGACGGCACACCATGTGAGAAGACTAAGCCACGGCGCAAATACGCTCATACGGTTCGGATCGGCAATCAGATACAGCGTGGCTTTTTTCATTTTCAAATCAAAAAACCTGAAATCACAGCGGCTGGTGCATTCGGCTAAATGCCCGCTGCTGGCGTAAATATTTAGAACTTGGATCGCACCTTTTCTAAAAGAATTCCAATGCCCGCTCTTATCATCACTATATTTGGTCTGATGCAGCTCTTCGGCCATTTCTGCAAGATCGCCGTTTAGAATATCGTCATGACAGAGCGCAATGGCAATCGCTTCATCCATTTTTTTATCACTGCGCAGCATGGATAAGATGTTGCTTAATGTGGCCTGCGTTTCTTCACATATTGTCGATAAATAAATGATCAAAAAGATAATCAAATCTCTTTGCCCGTTATAAAAATATTCATTATCGCTCTTTTTCTCAGGGATGATCTGAAAACCAAGGCCTTGCGCGTTGGTGATCACATCTTTGAGCTTTGCCGGGTTGCTTTGGCCTTTTTGCCATGCATCAGTCACTAAGATCAGTGGGTTGTAGCAAAAGGATGTCGTTAAACGATCTGCAAATAATTTGGCCGGATTAACGATGATAATCTCATGCCCGAGATATTTGCGTCTCGCTTCCATTGTAACTAAGGCTAGCGTGCCTTTGAGATCAATCACAAACATGGACTCGGCGCAGTGCAGCAGGTTTGTAATCACGTGATTGATCGTTTTTCCGCCGCCCGTTCTGGCAAAGGTTACGGCGTGTGTCAAAAGTTCATAAAAAATCGGACGACCTGTTTTTGCGCATGCGCCCAGAAACAGTCCTGTTGCTTTAAACAGCCCAAGGCGTTTTGCATGTTTGGGAGACATAAAATGTGCCGATCCGTGATTACCACTTGGGCGGTGCGCTCTGATGCGCAGAACTGTGTTATACGCAATGTTGGGAATGTCTTTGAGCAATTCCCAAAAACTTAAAACGGCGACCACGCCCAACAGGCCTTTGGTCACGATCCAAAAATCTGTGATCGGCTCAATGTGGTGTGCCCCAAGCGCCAGTAGTGCTGTGACCATCACGCGCCCTGTGAAGGAGCCAATACGATTATTCTTTTGTGATCCGTTGCTCATTGTTTATCTCGCATAAAAAAACCTGCCTTAATTCTAAGGCAGGCCAAGTTCGTTTTCGGGCGGGAGGGTGTTATTTCAGGCCGAGGATTTTTTGAGGATCAATAACGATCCATTTAGTGTTGGCGGGCGCTTTATCATTCAAAGTTTTATCGCGCCCCATACCAGTATTTCCATTTCCTGCTTTAAAATGAAACGGCATGCCATAGGTCTGATCACCGATTGCAAGGCGAATTTCTCCGCGTATATCTGTATTTGATGCGCCATTAAAATGGTTGATGCCGATAAACAAATCATGCAGATCAACGGCAGAGGTCAGTGTGACGGTTTCAAATCCGCCATCCGCTTTCGGGCTGCGCGTGAAGTCTTTATGATAATATCCAAAATCTTCCATGCGGTTGGAATAATACAAAACCTTTGCGCCGTGATGCGGGCGGATATAAAGATCAAGATCAATCGGCTCTGATTCCCACGAAATGCCAATTTCAACATTACGGGCTTGGCGTAAGATATCACGCGCTGGCGGTATCGTGCTGAGTTCACGCTCATAGATGGATTTTTTATCTTCCGGCTGATCAAATATTTGCACGGTTTCAACCTTATCGGTATCTTTACGCACATAATCATGCGGTACAGCTTTTGTGCCATTGGCAGCGCGGTCAAACACCGTTGCAAAATCATTGCTAAAACTGGCCAGAGATGATCCATGCCCTTCAATATAAATCGTCCATTGCCGCGTCACGTGGTAACGGTACTGATCAATCGCTGCCCATTTCATATCAGGCATTGCCCAATGAATGCGCGTGTTTTTAAGCAAAGCCTTACGTCCTTGCAAAGAGAACGGCGAAACTTCCGGCGGTGCATTAAAATGCCCGTCATCAGCGTATTTCTGATCGGTCATGCTCCAATTATCATTGCGTAGATCGGCATAAATTGGTGATCCGATCAGGATGATATCCGTATCTTCAAATGCGCCGTAATGCCGCCCAATGGTCTCAAGCAGTTGCGGTGTTTTAATCACACCGGCAACTGCACCGTCTTTCACAGGGATAGGGTTTTCATAGAAAGCTTTGAAGTCCAGCAAGAACGCTTGATTGGTTTTTACTTTCGTACGCGGATGATCGTAAAAATTTGAATCTTTCACCCGGAACACGCCAATGGTTTCAAAGCTGAGCGCATCAAGCATCAGCACTTTGTCACCACGCTGCGTCTTATTGATCAAAAAATCTAAAATATGCGTGCTTTGCTGTTTTAAGGCTGATTCTGGCTGCATAGGTGATAGTGCAATGATATAATCTTTGGCTTGTGCGTGCCCTGACCACGCAGATGTGAGCGTAATCAGGAGTGCTGCGATATTGAGAGGCTTAATCATATTCTGCTCCTTTTCGTTATGGGATTATTTCAATGATGACACAGTGCTTGCATCAAATCGGGCGCGCAGCCTTTTATGTTTGAGCTGATTGGTCGTGATGAAGTTTCGTTTTGTAGAATTGAGCGCTTTATTATCGGCTGTGAGCGTGTGATATTTATCTGCCACAGGCTTAAGGTCACGCTCCATGTCTTTGGCAATTTTTTCACCTAACGCATATTTAGGCGCTGTTACTTCTGTGTCGTGTGAATATTTAGCCAGAATATCCGAAGCTGCGCTGAACAAAGACCCACCGACAAATGCGCCTGTTAAAAGCTGCACCATCGTCAGAGTTGATGGATCAATGATGCCATGTGATGCGTCCATGATCTCACTGATATCAAGACCCGCGCCGATATTTTCGAAAATCAGGCTAAACAAGATCATCCAGACCAGCAGCAAAACGGTAGACATTAAATAGATAAATAACGCATAGCGGTTTTTGGCGCGGTCATTTGGCAGGTGAGCCTTTAAAAACTTAATTGAAAATGCGCCCACAGGTACTAATCCTGCCATTGCCCATGCCGTCCATGGCGCTTCGATAAACACAGGATTACCGCTGGAGAGAATGGTTGTGGCGATGGTCACAACTTCAATGGCTAAGACCCCAACCGCCATACCCATCATGATTAACGCTAACAGCATATCCAAAATTTTACGCCTGTTACGGGCTTTTGGATTTGGGATATCCTGCTCAATTTTTGCGGGCGCAGAAATGGTACGATTGGTTTTAGAAAGCTTATCACGCTGCGCTTTGATTGCTTTTTGACCGCTTTGATATATTTCTTCTGTGTCGGCTAACTCTGCCTTGATACGCATATGCTGCGTACCAAACACAGAATGATAGATATCCTCTAATCCTGTGTTTAAAATGCTCAGACCTTCATCGGCATTTAAAAATAATGTTTCTTTGATCAGTTGATCGGCCTGAATATTGGCTTGTTTCAATGCTTTTTCAATCGGGATTTGGTGATGCTTACTCATTGGAAAGACTCCTTCTTTGTTTCGTGGTGTTGCATCCAATTTAACCGATCACATCATCCCGTTCGGGCGGGATAGGAATATTCACCCTTGACGAAATTGCAAAAACGGGCGATTATCCGTCCATTCATCAGGACAATTGTATCTACAAAAATTTGAAACCAACGGCCTTACAGGGTCGTTTTTTTATGGGAGATTTTCATGACTTCATTCCAAGCTTTGCCACGCCTAAAATTAAGAGCTGTATTGTCTATGCTGCAAAAATACGGCGGTCTGTTGCAAATCTGCGCCGCGTTGTTTGAGCATATTCGTGACATGGTTATTTGGGCGTTGGATAGCGAGTTTTGTTTTTAAGCCGAGATATTCCCTCACGTTTGAAGATGTGCCCTGCATAACCGCATACAGCCTTTTATGGCACAATGACAAATCCGTACGCCTCTTCAACATATTTTACCCGTAAGCGTTTCTAAGGCGCTTTCGCCCAAGAAACTCTAAACAGTCCCCCACAAAATATGTATGACGCGCCGTTTCTTCGGCTCCGTCAGATATATGCCATGGCTGAGAGCAGCCATACAGTTCAACATCAAACCAAAAGGAGAGAAAAGATGACACAGACTGAAAACAACACAAACCACTATAATGCCACATCTAATCCAAAGCCGGATCGTATTGCAAAAATCCGCAAAGGCTCAGGCAAAGGGGCAACCTTCGAAACCGTTGGCGTCGCTTGGACACGAAAAGACGGTAGCATGTACTTCAAGCCCTACGGCAAACAGGTCATCGATCAGCCGATCTATTTGTTCGACACAACATCGAATGAGCAGAACGACCCCACGCAAGCCCAATCACAGGTCATGCCGGAATAACAATTCACATCACTAATCTTTCCGAGAGGAGCCATCCGGCTCCTCTTTCTATTTCTAATATCTTTTTTGGCTATAACCCGATAGCCAATATTCCATCCCAACTGCATTATCATTTTTTGATTTACTGCCGAACGATTTGACCATTTCTTTGACGGCTAATTTCGTTACTTTTTGACTGGCTCAATACCTCAATGACTTGACCACTTTTTATCTGACAACACCATTTCCAACAGTTATTCCGTTCCGCAAGCTGTGTTTTGTACTACGTCCAAAACGCTTGGCAAGGGAGACGCTGCGCTCTCCCGTTGCATCCCTCTCGCTAGACAAGTGCTATGATAGAATGGTCTATTTTACTGTCTATTGTGAGATAAAAAAGAAGAAGGCGTATTGCCTTCTTCAAATAGGGAGGGGGGCTTATCTTTTCTTTCTTTGCCCTTTGGTTTCATCTTGGCTTAACACAGACGCCGCAAGCGATTTTATCTCTTTCTTGGTCGGTGTTTTTTTACCTGACAAAACTTTAGATGCCAAAGTTGAAGTTTTACTCGATGATTGTTTTTTAGCCATTTTCTATCTCCATGCTAAAAGGGGTTTTAAAAGACAGGGGCATAGAGCTATCCATGCCCCTGATATTGATTTATGCGTCTACGAAAAAACAGAACGCTTTTTTGCCGTAAGCAGACGCGAACAAACGCTTACCGTTTTTAAGGGTAATGTACGGTCTGCAAATCTCCACTTTCCCCTCAGGCGGGGCTTTGGAGGGCGGCGGCGTTTTGGGCAAATCCGCATCTGAAAACAGAATGGGATCGCCCGTATCGTCGAAAAAATTGCTCATGGGGAATACTCCTCTTGTTTGAGCGTTGTTAATCATCTGGCCGTAAGGCCAGTTCAAACTTGCGCTACATTTGAGGAGTTGCTAGAATCAAAGGGTCAATAAGAAACCGTTCTCCGCATATGTGGCGTATGGTTCAGGGCAGATTAGGGCGCATCACGCTGCCTTTTTCTGTCCTTTTTTATGCTAATTTAGTTTGATACATCTCCTCTATTTTACCGTTATACAGATGCAGTAAGTCCGAAAGCTGAACATTCGGGTCACTGAAAAATATGTTTTGAACCAAGGAAACACTTTCAGGTTCAAGATCGAGCGAAGCGGGTTCTTGTTTTTTCCATCCACGCTGATTTATCTGTCGCCACAAATTATTTTTCTGGTTCTGGTTAATAATTTCCAATTCACCAGCCCGATAAAGCAGCGATGCAATCGAGGCTTTCCACTTCGGCTTTAACGCGGCCAGCGTGTTCAGAGAAGCGGACTCAGATAAATCCACACGAATATCCTCTGCGGGCATCAAAAGTTCAGCGGCAAAGCGGTTTGCTTCTTGCTCCATAGTGTCGCTGGGAACACGGTGAGCAAGCACATGAAAAAGCTCATGCGCCAAAGAGAAGCGCATCCGGTCGGCGGGGCGACTCTTGTTCAAAAAGATGGTTGGTGGCAAGTGCGGTACATTCATGCTCACACCGTCCACACTTTCATTTGTTTCATCGCCAAAATCACAAGGAAAGATCAAAATACCAGATGCCTCAACAAGGTGCGTGAGGTTTGGAATAACCCCACGTTCAACATTGTGGTATTGGCGAAATTTACGCGCAGCCTCTTCAGGTTGATTGGGTTGCGGTGATATAGCCTCGATTAGCGCGTTGAATGCGGCCATATAAGCGGGCAATCTGTCTTTGATAATACGCAGATGCAAAATTCGAAGGCTGATTTCGGCATTCAGGCGCGATAAAACCTTTGCCTTCGGCGTGGTTTTTCTAAAAAACGCATGAACGCTTGTTGGCACACCGGCAAGATGACCAGACTGATAAAAGAATGTTTTGGGAAGCTCTAATTTGTCAGAAAGCGAATCGACAAATTCATCTGAAGGGGAGAGCATACGCTGCTCTATTTTAGAAACATAGGCCTGCGTCTTACCTGTCAAATCGGCTAAATCCGTTTGATTTAAGTCTTTCAGGGTTCTTCCGAGAACCATCATGTCTGGATTAAAATCCGCAAGCATTAGTGATCTCCACAATAGTTATGGATCAAGCATAGCACTTTGGAAGGTTGTTGGCAAGACAACTTATACTAAGTTAAAAAAGGTAAAAGTATTAGATCTAGGAATATTTTTTAATGCTATTATGCACTTTCATTACTGCCGACTTTCACCTGCCCATTCATCAGCATGGGCAAAAGCCAATCGCGAAGCTCTTTTAGGCAAAGATTTTCTTTTTTGTTATTTCTTATTTTATCAAATATTGGCTTTATTAGTTCGTGAAATTTTTTAAGCTGACAGTTGTTTGGCGTTAAGCAACGAGACATGGTTAAGTCGTCTTTAGTAATCCCTTTGATAATGCTACCAGTTGCTTGCCTTTTAAATCTTTCAATTTCTTGAATCAGAATGAAATAAATCAATTCAGATAGTTCTTTTTGTTTAGGCCTAACAGCTGCAACACCACGCCCTAAACAGAATTCACTTTCAGCATAAACTAAATTGCCAATAGTTGCTCTAATACACAGAACTAAATCATCTTTTTGGCATAATCTAGTCGGTTCCGTTGTGTAAACCGTTCCATACAAAGCGCCATTATTGTAATCTGCAGGACCATTGAGGAGAGGCAGCCCCTTTTTATCGTTATTATATGTTTCACCTTTTGGAGACTGACCCATTATATTTTGAGCTATACTTTGCAACTCTTTAACTTCCCAACCCTCAGGAATTTCACGCTTGAGAGTTTCGTTATAAGCCATCTTGCCGCCAGATGATTTATAGGGCTTGCCGTTTTCGTCAGGAAATTCAAACTGCACGAACCAATAATCATAGAGTGTCTTGGCCATCACCTCTAATTCATCATTGATCTGATTATTTAGTTCAATTTTTTTATCAAGTGTTGCAAGAACAGCAACGATTTTATCTTGATATGGTTTAAGCGGTATTTTGAACTTTAAACCTGTGAGGTACTCAATATTAATATTATCTTGAATGCTACCGGATGCAGAGTTTTGAATAGCTCTTCTAATGTATGTGAACACGTAATGCATAAATAGCTCAGAAGACTCTTCTGGATAAGCATTAAATCCAACCACACTATCAGGAAAACACATCGGGTAATCGAGCAAAGCTGTTTCAGCAATATTTGCCGCAATCGTTATGCACAAAGTATCCTTAGGCCATATTTTACTCTGAGCTAAACCAAAATCATTATATGTATCTGTGTGTCTATTAATGAATAAATTGGCAGCTTTAATTTCACCAGTTTGTATTAAAGGATATTTTCCATCATCAAATAATGCAGGATCATTGCGCGGTCTGTGACGAGATTTACCTCTATTAAAAGCGCCCAGATCATTTAGAACCTTGTCTTCCCAATGTTCATTAAATTTGGATGCATTAAATCTCATATTTAAGCCCTGCCAACTGCTTTTGAATTTCGGTTTCAAGACCTTTTGACTGGCGGAAAAGATTATTCAGATTGTCGGTGAAGCCTTTCATTTTGGCTTCGAACTCATCATGGGTGATATCCGAATATTCGATTTTAACTTCGAAATACTGCCCTGCGCTGAATGAATAGTTTTTCGCCGTAATATCCTCATAAGAAACAACCACGGAAAAATCATCCACGGCCTCTTTGCCGTTAAAGGTGCGGATGATTGTATCCTCTTCTTCATCGCTTAAAAGCGTCTTCTGGTTCTTTCCTTCTTTAACCGTTGTGCCAAGACCGGATGCATCAATCAGGACGACATCGCCTTTATTACCCTTATCAATAAAAAGGATCGAAACATTTGTGCCTGTTGTCGCAAAAATATTGCTGGGCATGGATACAACACCAGCCAGCATTTTTTCATCAACCAGCTTTTCACGGATTTTACGGTCAATGCCTGATTGCGCAGTAATAAATCCGGTTGGCACAACAACCGCCGCCTTACCGTTCGGTTTTAGAGAATAAATAATATGTTGTAAGAAGAGATGATAAATCGCCATCCCTTCTTTTTTCTTGGCCGGAACTTTAGGGATACCCGCAAAGAAACGTACATGATTTTCTTTGCTATCCAAATCATCACGGAAATCACTGAAATCCATTTTAAACGGCGGGTTTGATACGATGTAATCAAACTTTTTAAGCTGCCCTCCCTCTTTATGATAGGGGTGTAGCATCGTATTACCCTGAATAATATTTTGAATGGAATGAACAAGGCCGTTCAAAATAAGGTTCAAGCGCAAAAGGCTGGATGATTTTTGTGAAATATCCTGCGAATAAATACTGCATCGACTTTCACCAATCGCATGAGCAATATTCATCAAAAGCGTTCCTGAACCTGCCGAAGGATCATAACAGCTTGCATTTTTAATTGTGCCTTGTTGATCCTCCGGCACGAGAATAGCCGCCATAATTTTAGCCACAGCGTGCGGTGTATAATATTCGGCATATTTACCGCCGCTGTCTTTGTTATAATCCTTAATCAGATATTCAAAGATCGTGGCGTAGAAATCATATTTCTGCGTAAAAATATGTTCAAAACTGAACTCAACTAACTTGTTGATAATGGCAACGCAGAACTTATCACGCTTTGAGGTATCTGTAATAAACTCGCTCACAGGGTCAAAAAGCGTGACCTTCGCGCCACCATCAGTTTTAACTGAGAAAATATCGTTATTATTGATAGCTATATCGCGCAGCGTATCATCAAACAGCTTCGCAAAATCTGGAGTGTTCTGCTTTTCAAACAACGTGGAAATGAAATGCTCAGGCTTTAAACGCGCTGTATTTGGCGGCAGTTGCAGCATAAGCATTTCAAAGTCATCTTCGCTCAAGGCTTTGACGGCCTTCTCCCAATTCTCAGCATTCTTGATACGATCATCTATGCGCTTTAATTCGAAAGCGAATTTATCGTTCAGGAACTTATAAAGGAAAACCTGCGTAATGATTTTAAACTCATTACCATCATTGCCAAGACCTGCCGAGGCGCAAACGCCCTTTAAGCTATCAATTAGTTCTTTAGTTTTTCTTTGAAAATCTTGCGTTACCATGTATGTGACCCGTTATTAAATTCGTTCATATATTCCTGAACAACCAGATTGTTGATGTATCTTGATGCATCCGCATCAAGTTTAATATTTTGCTTGGCTTTGAACTGGTCAATGACAAGCGGCATCGTCAGACGTTCAAAATAGCTTTCATTATCCAAGATTTGCGTGTTTTGCAGAACTTGCTCATCCGCCAGTACTTTCACTCCGCTTAATGCCTCGTGAATGCGGCGCTCAGATTCAGAAAGAGCCTTTCTCTCTAAAAGCCGCTTATGAATACGGGCATATTTGGGGTCATCGCCGTATTTTGATTTTAGAAGATTATTTTGGCGGTTTAGCTCAAGCACACGCGCATGAATTTTATTGAGGCTATGAATATTTTTATTCATTTCGTCTTGCGTGACTTCATTCAAATTTTTCTTTTTGAATAGACGCTCAAGCTCTTCCTTCAAAGACACAAACTCAGGGTCTTGTTGGTCAAAGTTTCCGGCTAACGCCTCACGCGTTTTGCGAAGTGTGTTTTTCAACTGATCGGCAAGGACAAGCTCTTCCTCGCTTATCTTTGTAAACATGAAAAGAACGTCTTCCAGAGCAACATTCAAAAGGTTGCTATTGTCATTACTGTTCTCGATTTTGTCTTTTAGGTTAATCAAATCAAGATGATTGCTGACCTCGCGGTAAAGCAAGTTCAGCTTGTGAAAGTCCAGTTTTTCCAAAACGTCAAAATGGCCAAATAACCGAATAAGGTTATAAAGACCTTTCGCATCGCCTAAGGCTTTCTTAATCGCCTGTATCTGCGTTCGGTCTTGTATTTGACTGATTTGCTGTGAGAATGTTTCCGCATTTGTTGTGTCGAAGCGGAAAAGAACGTCTTTTATGTTTTCAATTTCTTCTTCGATCTCTTCCTTGGATTTGAAGAGATTAGAGTAATGCTCCATTTCATCGCCAAGCTCTTCCTGAAGCTCGTCAAAATAGGCCTTATTTGTGGCATCAAATTCTTTACGAATATCTGCAAAGTCCACCACGTAACCGTAACGGAAATCTTTATAAGTACGGTTCACACGGGTAAGGGCTTGAAGAAGGTTATGGCGCTTAATAACACGGCCAAGATATAGCTTTTTAAGCCTTTTAGCATCAAAGCCTGTCAAAAGCATATTGTAGACAAACAAGAAGTCGATTTTACCTGCCTTAAAATCTTCGACTTGATCCTTACGTTCTTCTTTAGTGCCAATATCATGTAAAATCAGTGCGGCATTTCTCACTTGCTCATCGCTTTGCACAGCATCTTTAGCATACTTGCTTTCAAAAATTTCGAACATCTTTTTAGCTTGATCTGCACTATCACAGATAACCATCCCGCCGATGCTGTTATCCCCTAAAGCTATACGGCTGTTTTCAAAATCCTCTACGATATAATCGAGCATAGGCTCAACAAAACGTGGATGCGAATAGATCAGTTTTTTTTCAATATCGCCCTGAAGAACTTCCACCTCGTTCAGAGCTTGCTGCAAAACCATCTTATAGTTTGATGCTATCTCTTCCCGTATCAGTCGCAGTGTGTACCCATCAGCGATGGATGCGTTGTAATAGTATTTATGAATATAATTACCGAAAAGCGCCCGCGAGTTGTAATCCGTTCCTAAAAGGGGCGTTCCTGTAAGGCCGATCTTTATAGCGTTTTTATCTGATTGTGTAAGGTTTGCTAGAAAGCTTCCCTTTGGATTGTAACTTCTGTGAACTTCATCAAGAAAATATATGCGCTGAACATTCAAGTCATAGTCTTCCACCTGAACAACGTCAGGATCATCCTGAAACTTCTGAATATTAACCACCGTAATTTCAGGTTTTCCGGTTAGATTATGAATCACTCCAGTAGACTTAATGTCATTTGCAAATTCTTCACGGGAATTAATGCTGTGAACCACAAGGCCACGGCTTGTAAACTCTCGGTGCGCCTGTATCAGCAAATCAATTCGATCTACGATAAAATAAAACTTAGGAATAATATTTTTATTCTGAAAATAATCGGTTAAATGCCTAACATTGTAATACGCCAAAGCAGTCTTGCCGCTTCCTTGCGTATGCCAAACAATACCTTTGCGAACATCTTCCTCAAGCTTTTGCTCTATAGCTTTCGTTGCAAATATTTGCGGATAACGCATAACGTGTTTTTGCAAACCATCAGTTTCATTAACATAGGCAAATGCATATTGAAGCAAAAAGGATAAGCGATCCTTGCTAAACAATGAGGTGCAAATTCGATTGGTCGGTGCTTGCGGGTCTTTATTCGTTATGAACTCAGGGCTGTGTTTAATAACATTCAAGTTATTATCTTTAAGAATTTCATTTTCCAAATCATCATTTTCAGGCTTTAAAAGCTTTGTTAAATCAAGCGCTTCTTCTTCTCGAAAATAGTTAAATATGGGCTTCTGATAAGATGAAGACGCATAAAAAGCGCCTTCAATATATTGAGTAGAATTGTCGTCATACTCCATGTTATTTGAGAACACCATTAACTGAGTAATGTTTACAAACCGTCTAAACTTTGGATTTTGGAAACGCTGAGCAATACGCTTATGCTCAGCCAATACACCATCTTTGTTATTAGGTTTCTTAACCTCAATAAAACATAAAGGCAGACCGTTAATTACAAGGGTTATATCTGGTCTAAATTCTTCATCGCCGTTTTTATAAGTTAGCTCAGTGACAACATGGAAAGAGTTATTGCTGAAATCTTCGAAATCAACAATTTTAAAACCAGAACGCTCAGTAAGCATTTCATAGAAAGCTTGCCCTAAATCTTCGTTTTCAAGAGAAAGATTTATATCTTCTAATAGCCTTTCAACATCATGCAGCTCTGCATTTTGGTTAATTTTCAGAACGCTCTCTTTGAAAATAGACGTAAAAATATTTGTTTCTTCATCCCAAGCAGTATTTTTTAGTGGTAGATAGTTATATCCTAGCCGGGTCAGGTGCAGAATAGTTGGTATTTTTACTCTGGCATCTTCATTAAATTTCATTTTGCATGACCTGTGTTTTTTCTTGAGACAGAATAGCCTGTTCTATCTTGGGTATGGTAGGAAAATAAAGAAATATGGCACTAGCGGCAAGTGATAACTCTGATACATATTGTTTTATGAATATAATTCCTTAGGGGCGCTGCCCCTCGGCGCACTTCATAAAAAATAGACAAGGCCGTGGCTCAGTAAACTTGCGCCCGCACCAACCTTGTCGATTTTTTCTTCCGCTTGCACACCCCGTTTTCGCCAAAGGGCAAGGTTGCATGAGCAACCCATTCCCAAAGGAGGAAACAGCAATGACACAGTTTTACGCGCAGCCTTACGATATTTCGGCTACAGGGTTTTATTTTGAAAGCATGGAGCAATATGACGAAAAGTATTCTGTTTGTAAGAATGATTTTGGCGGTCAAGTCGAGGAATTTGAAATCCAGTTTATTGACGGTGAAACCATAGACGCGGAGCTTTTCAGAGCCTTGAATATAAGCCAGTGTAATATTCATCATTTCATCGAAAAAATTGACGAATGGGAAGAGTACGACAAGCAAATCCTGATCATTGCGATTGGTGAGTGTGGTTATGAGTTTGACATTGCCAAAGACAGCCCCAATGATTTTGATGTTGATATATATTAC
>MDTC01277422.1_pt1 | contig 36237 bp, 9 predicted proteins | sample 811181 | NCBI WGS metagenome assembly MDTC01 (sample SAMN05326644, study PRJNA326480) | marine metagenome | isolation source: seawater | place: Pacific Ocean: North | collected 2011
AATAGCATTGTTTCAGTTCTTGTTAGATACTGACCAATGTTGGGACTGTGAGATACTTTCTAATACTGCCAGTTACTTACTAGCAGAGGGATATTGTTACTACGTTTATTCACCCTAACTGATCAATCATGCTTTACACTATCTACGACAATCATGAGGTTCTGAGAGGATCTTTCCACAGCATATATGACATGGAAAGGTATATCGATGGGATTCGGAATAGCAGGGGAGATGCATTCCCAAGTACTCCAAGAATGTCGTGCTTCGATTACATCAAGTCGATAGGATGGCAGTGGGAATGTGTTGACAACTATATGCCTAGTGAGGTATAATGGGAGGGTATAAGAGGGGCACTATGTAACACCTACTGAAGACAGTCTAAATGTTATCGAAGGGCAGTTAATTAGCCCCCCTAAATGTAAAAAACGGCCACTACCCTAACCTACAAAGGTTCCCAGACGCCCTAGATATTATTCGAGTGTTACTCGACGGCGTATATAAAAAAATTTTCTGAGGTAAAAAATGGACCCTAAGACCCGTGTTGAGAGACAAGATACGAGAGTTTGGGCGATAGAGCAATTATTGCGCCAAGAGGGTTTTTTAGATCCTAGGATGTATGAGTGTGCTGACTATTATGCATCAGGTTATGCATCAAAGAATACAGATGATCTATATACACTATGGATGGAGTGGAAGAATGATAATCCCACGAGTAATCCGCAAGTAATAAATCGCTTATAGAGGTATGTCCCATAGATTCACAACAACATTAGAGGAAGACGATTACGGTGATCTTATTCTCACAATTCCCTATGAAGTCTGTGAGGAAATGGGATGGAATATCGGAACAGAACTTGCCTATGAGATCACTGAGGATGGGCAAGGATTTTTATTAAAGAAGGATGAACAGAATGAGTAATAATGATGAACAGATTGCTGAGGCACTAGGCGCATTAAATGATTGCGTTATACACCTCTCTAAGCGCCTAGAAGAGGTCGAAAAGTATGCGACTGACCTATCTACCTTCACTGGACGTTTATTGATGCGTGTGGAAGAGTTAGAGGCGAAATCCACAGAGTACAACAAACAGTTTGGTGTGCTATAATAGCGTTAACCACCCCCGCGTGGCGATCCACAATTAGGAGAAATCTATGGCAAAAATGAAAAAGTCACTTTCTGGTGGCAATATGATTGAATCCACTCCCAAAAAGACTCGACAGGGGAATGGACAGCATACCAAGTATGCAGCGACGAGTCGTAACAACGCTAAAAAGCGTTATCGGGGACAAGGGCGCTAAATAATAGCGTTCATCTTATAAGTTAAATGGCACTTAAGCAGGTTACTGATAGAGATGTTGCCATATCAAGGGGTTTTAAAGATATCCAGATTGGCGTTAATCTAAATCCTTTCACTAAAGACGCAGCAATTGTCAAGAATGATAATGCCATTAAGCAGGCAATTAAGAATCTTGTGCAAACTGTTCCTGGGGAAGTGCCATTTGATCGGACTATTGGATCAAGAGTACGTGAATTACTGTTTGAACCAATGGACTCATTAATTGCAGACGCATTACAGGATGAGATTGCGTATACTATTCGGTCATTTGAACCTAGAGTCGCATTAATCAACACGATTGTTAGTGAAGACTTTAGAGAGGGTAAGTATAGCGTTACGGTGAACTATAGAATTGTTGGTTTACCCCTTGTGGAAAGTGTCAACTTCGTATTACAGAGACCCGAATAATGCAACCAAATAACTTAACAGCGTTAGACTTTAACGATATCAAAGAATCTATCAAAGCATATCTGAGAACTAGGACTGAGTTTTCGGATTATGACTTTCAGGGGTCTAGTTTGTCGTATATGATCGACATCTTAGCGTATAATACGTACTATACGGCGTTTAATGCTAACATGGCGGTCAATGAAGCATTTCTTACGAGTGCTACTGTTCGTGATAATATTGTTAATATTGCAAAATTATTAAACTACGTTCCTCGCTCTCCTATTTCAGCAACACTTTGTGCGAATCTTACGATTCAAACTGCAGCAGTTGATGGTGTATTCCCTTCTACCGCAACAATTAATAAGGGTGCTGCTGGTGTTGGTGGTAGTTTTGTATGGAATAGGTTGTCGGATTTAACCGTAGAGGTTGATCCTGGCACAGGAATTGCGGATTTTGGTAGCGTAAAATTTAGAGAAGGTAATATTGTCAAATTTTCGTATGTTGTAAATACGTTCCAGAACCAGACTTATAAAATTCCTAGTTCTCAAGCGGATCTTACTACACTCATTGTTAAAGTAAAACCCAACGAAGCGTCTACAACCTCTGATACATACGTCCAAGTCGATAACGTAACTGGTTTAACATCAACATCTAGGGTATATTTCCTCTCCGAAGGTGAGGATATGCGTTATGAATTGAAGTTTGGTGATGATTCTATTGGTAGATCTCTGAAAGATGGTGAGGTTATTGAATTAGAATATCTTGTTACACAAGATGAAGCTGCTAATGAGATCAACGAATTTGCTTTTAATGGAAGAATTACCGATTCTAACGGTTCTGCATACTCTGCAAGTCGTGCATTGATTGGATCAATCATGACTGCTTATGGCGGCACCGCACCTGAAAGCATTGAATCCATTAAATATAACGCTCCACGCTATTATTCGGCTCAATACCGCGCTGTTACCGCGCAAGATTATGCTATTTTGACGAAAAAAGTCTACGATAACGCAAGATCCGTAGTTGCATATGGTGGAGATTCACTAAATCCGCCTATTTACGGCAAAGTTTTCATTGCAGTACAGACAAAAACGGGTTCTACACTCAATGATTCGACTAAAAAGCAGATTGCAAGCAATTTGCGCCAATATGCTATGGCATCTATTGACCCTGTGATCATTGATCCCGAAAATATTTACATTTATAACAAGATTTTCATCCAATATGACACTGGATGCGGAGATGATACTACTACAATTAAGACAGATGTCCAAAAAGGTATCAATGATTGGGCACAACAGACTGAAATTAACAATTTTAACTCAACTTTCCGCGCTCAGCAGTTAGAAAAAGCGATTTCGCTCTCTTCTAAGTGCGTTTCTGACGTTTCTATGCAAACCACTATCCTTAGATACGTTAAACCCACGACAAATCAGACAAATACTTACGTTATTGCGACTGGAGCGGGATTATACAACTCTGCACCGTCCTTAACTGACTCTACTAACGCGACAAAAGAACCAATTTTACTGTCTGGGACCTATAGAACCGCAGATCGTCCTGGTGTAGACCAACAATTTGAGGATGATGGGTTTGGCAACCTTCGTCAGTTCTATAATACGGGTACTAGAAAGGTTATTACCAACAGTAAAGCGGGAACTGTTAACTATGATACTGGAGAAATCGCATTTGGACCCGTTGCCATTATTGGAACAGGCACAAACGTCGCATCTACTGGAGTAAATATTACGAATACAGTTTCTGGAGAGGGATCCATTACAGATCCTGCGGCATTACCTGCAAATCTTCAAATTCCTGTTCAGTTTATTCCATCAAACTCCTCAACTATTCCAGCATCCACTCCTGGAACGATTATTAACATCATTTCTCCAGAAGTTACAGTTGCTCCGATTGGCACAACGCCACCTGCGTCAATCCCTCTAAATAGTTTGACACCAACGACTTTTGATCAAACACCGTCTACTGTGACGGTTGCAGATCTTCAAAATGGCGGCACTTTAAACACGTCTGAATGCGTTTAATTAAGAGATGAATATTAACAAGGTATCTCAATCGATTGTCCAACAATCTCCGAATTTTCTTGAAGAGGAATATCCTCTTTTTAATAGATTTCTGGAGTATTATTATCAGTCCCAAGAAAAAACGGGTGCTGGTCAAAATATTATCAATAATTTCTTAAATTATCTTGATATCGATAAATTGGACATCGGTATCCTTGATGGAAAGACAAAAATTGTAGAAGCAATTACTGATAAGTCTACAAAAATTGTTGTAGAAAGTATTGAACAGTTTCTATCTGAAAATGGATCGATTTTAATCGGTGATGAGGTCATCTATTACGAGAGCACCACTAGTTCTCCTAATATTGCTCTGTCCCCTGGTATCTCTTATGAGCAGGTAAAACTTAAGTGGACAAATTTAGCATCTCCTATCGATTTATTTGATGGTTCTACTACCAGTTTTGGTTTAACGTCTCAAGACAATCCAATTGCTCCTCCGTCCGCACAGCATTTGATTGTAAGTGTTTATGGTGAAGTATTAATTCCTGCAGTCGATTATACTGTCTCTGGTACTGATATTGTATTCACTAATGCACCTAGAACCAGATTACCTTCTGATGACAGCGTTGCTACTTATATTACATATCTGAATGGTTTTGTAGAAAATACTATTGTTGCTATCGATAACCTTTCTGGTGCATTTGGTGATAATAAAGTTGAATTTAAACTTACCAGAAATGGTAATGTTTATGAACCTATTGTTGATGAATATGTTCTTGCTGTATATGATAATACATTATTAGTTCCTAAAGTTGATTTCTTCATCGATGGCGATAAATTTATCTTTGCTAATGCTCCCATCAATGGTAGATTCCTTTCTCTGTATTCGGTTGAGGCACCTATCCCTTCGTTTGGTAATGATGCAGTTGGATATGCTAGGGTAAACGATAACGGCGAGTTAAGCAGTATTTCCATCAACAATACTGGATCTGGATATCGTTTTGAGTATCCTCCTCAGGTTTCTATTAATTCTACAACTGGTGGTGGTGGATCTGCAACCGCTCTTGTTAATGGTATTAAGAATCTTGCACTTCTGGAAGGTGGTCAGGGTTATAGTGATACCAACCCACCAACAGTTACTATTCAAACTCCCACAAAAAGTGGTTCTAAACCTGCTGTTCTTAAAGCAACCGTTACCAACGGTTCTGTAACGGGTCTAGAAACGCTTAGTTCTGGTAGTGGGTATACTTTTACCCCTAGAATTACTTTTACACAACCTGGTGGCGCTACTTTAGGACCTGCTCAAATTCTTGCGGGGTCTCTTAGTGGTACTATTACTGTAACTAATGGCGGTCAAGGGTATTCTACAGCACCTACAGTTTATATTGATGAACCTACTGGTGAGAATGGAATTCGCGCCGCACTTCGAGCAAATTTGACTGATGGTCAGGTTACTTCGATTACAATCTTAAATGCTGGTCAGGGATACGAGACTACCCCTAGAGTTGCAATTGTTGATCCTGTTGGTGCTCAAGTTTTAGAAACCACTGTTGACTCTAATGGTAGAGTTACTAATATCGAACTTTTAAGCGGTGGTAGTGGATATGATGATATCCCCTCTGTTTTTATTGTTGATAATAGAGTTGATGGTCAAGGTAATTATGCTGGTGGCACAGGTGCTAAAGCAACTGCTGCTATTTTTAATGGTAGAATTACGGATATTAATATTACCGAATTCGGTGCTGGGTATTCTTCGGCAAATCCACCTACCATTGTCATTCAGGATCCCCCACAAGCAAAGGCATCTGCTGAAATTGGTCTGAATGAGATTACGGGATTTACCGTAAACCTTTCTGGTACTGGATATCAAAAAGCACAATTTGTTGGGTGTGCTAGAGCTGCTAGTGGTATTACCTCATATACTGAGGATGGTAATGCAGTTTTCTCAAATGATACTACTGCAGTATCTGCATCTCTGGATACCGAAGTAAAGTGTCTGGATGCACTTTTTGTCAAACGTTTGTTAGATAAGTATACCGAACAGTTTTTACCTGATGTTCCTGAATTAGATTACAAAGAAATTAATGTTCGTAATGCAATTAAGACGATCAAAGATTTCTATTCCACTAAGGGAACTAGTTTCAGTATTTCTTATCTGTTTAAGCTTCTTTATGGCGAACAGGTAAGCATTTCATATCCAAAAGATCAGATCATTAAACCATCTGCCGCAACTTGGTCTATTGATACTATTCTGCGTGCTACTTTAGTTAGTGGTAATCCTGTTGATATTCAAGACGGTCTTTTACAGCAAGATTTAGATATTGCTGATCCAAATATTCAAGCGGCTAGTGCTCTTGTTGAAAACTATATTGCAATTAGAACTTCTGAGACAGATATTTACGAATTGGTATTGTCTGAAGAAACCATTACAGGTTCTTTTACGGTTCCTTATAAAACAAAACTTGCTGAACCTCTTGGAACTGAAGATAGTATTATTACAGTTGACTCTACAATTGGTTGGCCAGAAAGAAATGGTGAATTCTTAATTGGTAATAGTGAAGTTGTTCAATATAAAGAAAAATCTCTTAACCAGTTTATTGAATGTACACGTTCAGTAAATGGTATCGTTGAAGATTGGGATTCTGCAACTGAGGTATCTTCTAACTTTAGAGTTTTTATTAACAAAGGAACTTCTCAAGAAGTTGTAATGAACGTTGTTGGTATTGTTGATGCTCAACAGACAACTCTTACAGATACTGGATCTTATTATCTTCCTGGTGATAAATTAACGATTTCAAAATTGGGTGGAACAGGAACTCAACCTGAATTGAATACTTGGTTGTATAATGTTAAAAAACTGATTGAAATTTCTTCAATTACTTTCGGTGGTATTAATAATAGATCTGCAACTGTAACTTGTAGTAATCCACATGGTCTTTTGGTTGGTGACCAGGTTACTATCTACGGTGCAAATCCAATCATCTATAACGGAACGTTCCTAGTAACTTCTAGAGATAGCACTACAGTTTTCCAATATCAATTACCACAACCCGCTACAGTCGTTCCTCAGGGAAATATTCTGGTATCTATTGACCTTAATAAAGGTAAGTCGGAAACTGCTGCTATCAATAACACTATTTCTCCATATACTACGAACATTCAAAACTCGTTCTTTAATGATGATTATGTGTATGTGGCATCTACTGGTATTCCAAACTATAATATTGGACCTTTCCCTGGATCGGCACTCCTTCCTGGCAACCAGAGAAAACTGAACAGATTCCCCAGATTGGCAACTACTATCTCTACTAAGAATGAGATTAGTTCTGGTCCTATTGGAACTTGGATTAATGGTGTTTCTGCTTGGTCATATAAGTCTACTGATAAAAAGACTTTTGGTGCTGTAACAGATGTTGCTATCACTAACGCAGGTAAAGATTATGATGCTGCTTCACCACCAGCAATTACGATTAGTGGTGGTGGTGGATCTGGTGCTACCGCATCAGTAGTTGTTAATGGATCTCTCAGTGAAATTGTTGTAACTGATGGTGGAAGTGGATATACATCTTCTCCTCTAATTTCAATTGTCGGTGGCGGCGGATCAGGTGCAGCAGCAACTGCAATTATCACTAAAGGTGTTGTATCTAGAGTTCTGATTAACGATGGTGGAACAGGATACACTTCACAACCTTCCATTACTATTGTTGGAGGCGGTGGAACGGGTGCTACAGCAACTGCAGAAGTTCGTGGTCCTATTAAGAGTGTATCAGTAACTAACGGTGGTGCATCTTATACATCTAAACCCAGTGTTGTATTGAGTTCTGGTTCTGGTGCAGTTGCACAAGCAATTGTACAAAATGGTCGTATTATTTCGATCGCTATCATCTCTGCTGGATCTGGGTATACTACTGCACCTGAAATTGGTATTCAGGGTGATGGTTTTGGTGCGGTTGCTCGTGCAACAATTGATACTGATGGTGAGAATGCTGGCAGAGTTACTGGTATTGAAATTGTTAACCGAGGTATTGGATATTCTCAAGGAACGACTGTTATTAATCTGACTGCAGTTGGTCAAGATGCTTTGTTTGATGCCACTGTCTTCCAGTGGACTTATAACTTACAAGAAACTGCTACTATTGATTCTGCTAAGGGTAGTGTTTTTGAAGGATTTAATAATCAATATGGTGGTGAATATGCTCACCTTTCAAATCCTCAGAGATTACGTTATATCCTGGGAGACAACCTTTATATTAGTCAGACTGGCAGTACAATTGGTCAAACTCTAGAGCAAAATGATTCTCTGGAACACTCCCCGATTATTGGATGGGCGTTTGATGGCAACCCCATTTACGGTCCTTATGGATATCAAGATCCTACAGATCAGGGATCTACTATTACTCGATTGAATTCTTCATATCGTGTTAAACCCACTTTGATTTTTGATGCACAAACAAATCCATATCCTGTTAGAACTGCTGGTCCTTTATTGACCGATGAAGCAGCGGGTAGATTTGTTGAAGATTATGAATATGTTTTTGGTTTAGGTGATCTTGATCAATATAACGGTCGTTTCTGTAAGACACCACAATTCCCAACTGGTAGATATTGCTATTTTGTAACTATTGATAATACTGAACAAGGTAATGCAGTATTCCCATATATTCTTGGTCCTAGTTATAATTCAGTTGTCGATAAGTGGAACTTAAGTGCAACTGCAGTTCAGCAAAATATTCCTACTGGTGTTGTCCGTTATCGTGACCCTTATGAAAATGTTGATATTGACGTTGAGCGTGCTCCTAACGCATCTACTAATGCGTTGACATTAGAGAATGGTGATAATTTGTTATTTGAAGTGGAAGACGAAGATAGGAGCGGTGTCATTGATCAAGCAGAGATTGATGATCCTGATCAAATCTTTGAAGAGTCTCCATTACAATTGTTTGACTATTTCCCCAAAGTCAAATTTGACTCTAAGGTTGATATTGAAGTTGAAACAATTACTAAATTTGAAGATGCTAGTGTAACTGGGTTTACAGTTGAAAACCCTGGAATTTCTTATCAAGTCAATGACCGTTTAGTGTTCGATAATACGGATACTGATGGTACTGGTGTCTCTGCTAGAGTTTCTAGAATTAAAGGTGAGACTGTTTCCAGTTATAATTTTGAAAACGTCAGTGGAGATAATTTTGGTATTCTTCAAACATCTAATCCACATAATTTGATTGTTGGTGATACGGTGTATGTTGATTACACACCTATCATGAATAATACGAACAAAACATTTGTTGTTCGTCAACTTAAAGGTGTTGAGGAAGTTGTAATTACTCAAACTGGATCTGGATATAACAGTGATATTCCCCCTGTCATTACTTTAGATGGTGATGGTAATTCTGCAAGTCTTCAGGCAGTTGTAACCAGCGTTGGATCGATTGATACAGTTAATATTATTAACTCGGGTTCTTCGTATACTACAAATCCAAGAGTTATTATTTCTCACCCACAGGTCTTTAAGAAAGCAGATTATTTTGTTTCTACTATCGATAACAATGATGATTTAGTTATTAATGATAGTTTCACTAACGCTGATAAAGAAACATTTATTTGTGGTAGAACAAAGGATGCTGGTGGTAACGGAGTTGGTTTCTTAGCAAAACTATCTTCTACTGGTTTAAAGGAATGGGAGAAGACTTTAGAAAGCGGAACAGGAACTTTCAGCACAGAACATATCAAACTTGCTGTTGATGGTAATGATATCTGGATTGTTGGTGAAAATAAACCAAATGCTTCAATTTTGGATTCTTATAATCCTGATATTTACCTTGCAAAGTATGTTCAGGCAGATAATGGATTAAGTGCAACTCTCACATATCAGAGAGGATATGCTGGTATTTCTGGTTCTTCTCGTGAAGATAGAATTACTTCTGTCCTTAAGTACTCTGATACTAGAGTTGTTATTGGTGGATTTACAAATACTAACTCCACTAATCCATATGATGCCTTTATTGGAGTTGTTGATACTACTGGCAGTTTTGTTGCCAAGAGAAAAGTTGCATCTTCTAGCGGTTCTGAGAAATTGACTGCTATGGAAAAAGTTGGTGATGATATTTACTTCACCATGGAATCTGCATCTACAGCAAATGCTGCTGATATTGATGTTTCTTTTGGTAAGGCAATATTGTCTACATCTAGCATTGCAATTGAATGGGTTAAGAACTATACAAATACATTATATTCCTTCATGGACACTTCCATGGTAGTGGATGAGTTTGATGAGGCATATATTAGTGCAACATTGAGATTGAAGTCTGATGATACTACAAAGGATAGTTTCTGGGTAGGTAAGGTTAATACTAATGGTGATTTGCTCTGGAATTATCGTTATTTGACAGGTAGCACCATTACAATGGCACCTAGATCCAATATCGACATTTTCGGTGATTTAAATGTTGCTCTGACAAAGGTTAATTCTACAAATCAACTTAAAACTGTTGAAACTGTTAAACTTGGATATGATGGTAAAATTAAAAATCATACATCTAATGAGTTTAATAAGAACAATATTGAAGGTATTACAGTTAAGTCTGTTACTGCCGATAATTCGGGTGATGTTTATGCTTTCGGACAATCTTCTTGGAATAGAAATGAATTCCTTGTAACGTTTGCTGGAGCAACAACTTCCGACATTACAACTCACTATACACCCGTAGTTACAGGAACTAGTAATCAAGGTATTCTAGTTACTGATGGTAAGGCTCAATTCTTTGGTTATGATGTTGCTCAACCCTCGAACTGGGAAAATACCAATATTAAATTTACCGCTGCTGAGTTAGGAACTAAATTAGCAGGTGACTTTACTATTGAGTACATGCTGTATAAAGATTCCAGTAATAGTGGAACTTTATCACAGACTCAAGAAACTTTATTTGCTATCGGTGATGCTACTGATACTACTGGTGGTCTCTGGATGTATTATGATGTTAGTAGCGGAGAATTGCAGTTAGTAGTTACTAATAACTCCACTACTATTAATGCAGCAGGTTCTGCACTTCAGTCTACATTAACAACAATGTATGCTGATAATACCTGGCAATTTATTGGACTTAAGAAAGTCGGTGATACTTTTACTGGATATGTAAATGGTCTTCAGGTCTTTACTGGATCTGTCACCAACACTGCCCTTGGTGGAAAGGATTTACACTTTGGTAATATTCCTGGTAGAAGTGGAACTACGGGTCAATTCCGTAGTAATGAGCAAGGACAGCATATTGTTACCAATCTGAGATTGAGAAATAGAGCACTAACTCCCACAGTTCCTTCTGATGTAACAGCATTCCCCACAGCAGGTGCATTTGGATTAACTTTTGACTGGGTTGATGATGCTTGGTTTACTACAAACCTTAACAGATATGATTATATTGATTATAATGGTTGGGGATTGAAGGCAGATAAAGATGCTCTTGCTGCAAGAATTGGAACTTATGCAGCACAAACTAATACTGGAGTTGGTTTTGTCCGAACTGCTATTACTCCTGTAATTGGTTCTAGTCTTACTGTTAGCACATCTGGTGCTGTTCTCGCAGCAATTGGATTCCAGAATCTTGACTTTGATGATGCTTCGATTAACATGCCTCAAGATACTGAGGCTCTTACATACGCTCAAGATGTTTGGGGATCAAGAACCGCAACGGTTCCTTCTCCTGGATCTCAGAAACTGAAGGCGACTGCAAATGTTAAAAACAAGTACTATTTCAAAGTTGCTCCGACAATTAAAATTGATAATGTTCAGGAACTTACCATTAACCAGTCGTTCAAGTTTACTGTTGGAACTAAATTAGTTCTGCGTAATGGATCTAGTTTTGTTAATAGTGGATATATTATCTCTCAAGATACCGCTAATAATAAAGTATATCTTGCAGTTAATAACAATAGTTGGTCGAATGATCTAAATCTTGGTTTACTGTCAACAGAACAGTTTAGTGAGCAAAGCACTTATGGTATTGTAGGACCCATTCCTAATGATATTAATGAGATTGCTTCTTTCACATTCCCTCAAATTAATAATACAACACCTGGAACATTTGATATTGATCTGAATGATTTTAATCATCCTGAAGGTGGTAGCAACAACTTAGATGAACTTGCTAAGTTTAAACCTTACAGTGATGATGATTATTCAATCAGAATTGATGAAATTTCTGGATCTTCTACATTCATTCCTGGATCTGTCATTAATATTAATTCTGGAGATATTTCGTTTAACGCTGCATATACTACTGCACAAATTACCAATCTTACAGGTGTTCTTAAGATTACATTAATTGCAAACTTGCAGAAAACCCTTCAAGCAACTGCAGTTGCGAATAGTGATCTTGTTTATATTATTACAGGAACCCGTCATTACCTGTCTGAAGGTGAAATGATCTTTATTGATGGCAACCCATCGCAAGAAGTTGGTGGCGTAGTTTATGATGAGTATGATGGATCTTTCCCAGTTAATACTGTTGTAAGTCCTCTGGAATTTACATATAAACTTCCACAGGCAGCAGTTTCTAATCCCGCCACAAGTGCTGGTTCTGTTAATGTTTTTGTCAAATCTCCTGTCCTTAAGATGTACTATGGGCATCAATATCTCTTTGATGTCAGTCACTCTTCTTTGGCAGGTGGAAACCTTTCGTTCTCCAAAGATAACCTCAATAAACTCGAATATTCGTTTAACTCGATTGAACGTGTGGGAACTCCTGGTGTAACTGGTCAAGGTGTTCCTACACCAACAGTTAAACTCAAAGTTGATAGGAATATTGTTACCAATATTTCATATTACTTCGATCCATCTAGAACTGGTGATGACTCTCCTGTAACTACTGGTAGTTACTTGGATGTTGTAGACTCTCCTTATGTTGGAACGTTCACAATCAGTGGTGTTTCTGGTGCCACGATTACTCGTGGTGCTGATACAATCAAGTTCCCTCTGGTTAATGAACCAGAAGGCGCAGCAGACATCATTCAGGCGTCCTACAGCACGAGTTCTGTTAAAGCGGTAGGATCTATCTCCGATGTTCGTATCGTTAATCCTGGTGGATTCTACACACGTCTCCCAGTTGTTACAACTATCTCATCCAATAGACAAATTGAAAGAGTTCAAATTAATGAACCTGGAACTGAATATGCTGTAGGAACTTATAATAGTGTTCCTATTGCTGGTGATGGTGAAGGTGGATTTGTACGAATTACTGTTGCAGATGGAACTGATGATGAGGGTGTAAATATCCCTGGTCAGATTCAAGAAGTTGTTGTTACATCACCTGGTAAAGGATATACAACTGCAAGTATTGATATTGAAGCTATTGATGGTATCTTGGGTGCAGGTCTTACAGGATCTGGTGCAGAATTAGATGTTGTTATCCCTGCATTTGGTAGCGGCGCATCTATTTTTACCAAAGGCACCAATGTTGGTAAGATTAAAAAACTCAAGAACAATAATTTTGGTTATGATTATCCTCATGACTATACATTACGTCCTGAGATTACTTTCCCAATCAACGCGCAGTTAACATCTACGAGTATCCTTAGCAGTATTACTGTCACTGATCCTGGATCTGGATATTCTCAAGCACCTGCTGTTATTATTACAGGTGGTGGTGGATCTGGTGCAACTGCTGTTGCATCTATTAAGAACGGTCGTTTAGATCAAATCGAAGTTAAGGATCCTGGTGCTGGTTATTCTTCTACACCTTCCGTATCTTTAAGATCTTCTTTCAACTATGTTGTAAACCTCGATTTGGGTCTTCTTCAGTTTGCTTTCCCTCATGGTATCCCCAATGGATCTGAAGTTACATTAAATGTAGTTGATACTGGTGAAGGAACTGAATTCCCCTTAGCATCTGGTGCTATCGGTAGATTAAATGGAAACACTACTTATTATGCAATTGCAGGAACTGCAAATTCTCTTGAGCCCGATCAATTAAAACTTGCGATTACCGCAGCAAACGCTGCTTTAGGTGATGCTATTACGTTCTCTAATGCAGGTACTGGTCGTCAGCAAGTATTGACTGAATCTTTCGGTGGTGCAGCAACTGCTAACGTTATTACCTCTACCTTCCTTGAAGGTGAACTTGTATATCAGGGCGATAGTTTTGAAACTGCAACTGCACAAGGATTTGTTTCTACAAATAATGGTTGGCAAGTTGGACCTAGAGTCCTTAAGATTGTTGATTACACTGGAGACTTTATTGAAGGTCAAAGAATCACAGGTGTTATTTCCAAATCTTCTGGTGTCATTAGTGATTTGAATATTGCTAAGGGTGTTCTTGAGATTGGATCTATCACGAGAACTACAGGTCAGTTTATCGATGACGTTGGTAAACCCTCTGAAATTATTCAAAAGATTCAAGATTCCTATTATTATCAAGACTTCTCTTATGCGGTTAAGTCTGCGGTATCTATTGATGAGTGGAAAGAAATCCTTATCAAGAATGTTCACCCAGCGTCCTTTAAGGTCTTTGGTGAACTGAATCTTAATGAATATGGTTCTATTCCTAATAAAGAAACTGATTTTGAATTAACTAAGTCAGTTGAACTTGCTAGAGAAGCAATTGTTCCCAATATTCAAAGTTTCTCTCTAGTTGAACCCATTTATTCTGAGTTTAATAATACTGAGGTTCTTTTCCGTCAAAAGAGACTGACTTCATCGGAAAACATTCTGACATCTGTTGTTCAAAGACTGGATGATATTTCCAACCTCTTTGACGGTGTAAGAATTTCTTTCCCCTTAACTGTTGATGGTGATAATATTGTTGCTAATGCAAACCAGTTGATGATTATTCTCAACGGTGTCGTACAAACACCTGGTGTGGCATTTGAAATTCAAGGTGACTCTATTGTATTTGCAGAACCTCCTGCACCTCCTGCAAGTGTCAAGTATGTCAACATTCAAATTGAACAAATTGATATTGACACATATACATTTACTAATCAAAGTGGTATTTTCCCCAATGTTGGTAACACCATGGTTGGTAGTCAATCGGGTGCTCGTCTGACAGTGACAAATGTCATTGGTGATACTATTGAAGGTTTTGTTACGGAAGGAACCTTTATTGCTAATGAATTAGTTAACGTTAGTGCGACAGGTTTTAACGCTAACCTTGGAACAATTACTCCTATCACCAATCTTGGTCTGTTTGTCTTTGGTGAGCAGGTGAAAAACTTTGATAATGATACTGCAAAGGTTGAACAAATTAACCTTGATAGAGGACAAGAAACACCTCTTGGACAACTTCGTTACAGTATCGGTCCTTCTACCACATCTGTTGAAATTATTGCAAGTGGTAGTCAAAATGCTGAAACTGCACCTCCCACTGGAACATTTATTGCTGGTAAGAGCTATCAGTTTGGATCTGAAATTGTTTTGGTAACTAATATTGTTGAAAACAATGATTACACACAACTGACAGTTACGAGAGGAACTCAAGGAACTACCGCAGTTTCCCATTTAGAAGATCTCCCTGTATATGGAACAGAGATTAATGTAACTAATGCATTAACACTCAGTAAGACTGCTGGTACTTATCAATCTACCCCAGGTCTTTATGATATTCAATTAAATGATATTATTATTGGTGCTCAGTCTCGTGTAGTTGCTCGTGTTACAGCAACTGCTGTATATACGGATCCTGCTACTAATGCTGCTATCGGACAAGTTAACATTTCTGATGGTTCTAGTTTCTCGGGTCTTCTGTTTAACCGAATTGCTGCTCAAACTTATCCAAATATCGTATTGGATAATATTTCAGAATCGCAAATTAATTTGGTTGATTTTGCCGACAATAGCACTGCAATTGATTCACAATTCCCATCAAATGAGATTGTCAGCACAAATATTATTCCTTATGATAATGCTTCTGGTGCATTAACTGATGGTGAAGTCATCCGTAACTATAAAATCTCTTATGGTAATAACTCTGGAGACTTTGGTATTAGCGAACCTGCCCGTATTAGAAAACTTGCATTCAAAAATAGAATTGGTGAAGGATTCTTTGCTGCTGGTCAAGTAATTAGAACCAGAGATACTAAAGCAGAAGTTATTGGATACAATCAAGCAAAAGGCACCATTTATCTTGGTAAGATTGGTAGAACACAATCTAATGGTCAGGATTATCATGCAATAACATTTACAAATGCAACGATCAATACTTACAATCAAAAGTATGGTACTGGTTGCCTAGCATTGTCTCCTGGTGTTGCTCCCCATACTTTTGTGAGTGGTGTTACAGATGCGATTACTGCTGGTAATGGTGCTAGTGGTCAATTTACCGCTGCTACAGGAACCACTTATGATCCTGCGACAGGACTTTTAGTTCTTGAAATTGGAACTCACAGTCTTACCACATCAAATACCGTAACAATCGCAGACGATGGGGTTGTATTTACCTGTGCTCAGGATAACAATACAACCAATAAAGCATATCCACGTTCTACCGACACTGCGTCTGGTTCGGCACTTGCTATCAGTGCTACAACTTCCACAACAATTACGGTAAACGTTGGTGCAGTTCCTATTGATGAATATGTAAGTATTCCATCTAGTGCAGAATTTGGCGTTGCTACTGGTAACTATACAATTGAGTTCTGGGTCAAACCCTTCACCACATCACTCTCAGGAACTAAAACTCTGGTAGATATGCGTGCTGCTGGTGCAACTGAAGTTGCTGGTCGCCTTTATCTTGAAGCGGGACAAGTTCGTTGGAACAGTAATGGTAGCGATCTAGTAACCTCTGGTTTAACAACTTTGAGTAACGATGTATGGTCTCACATTGCAGTTTCTAGAACAGGAACCACTGCTAAGATCTTTATTAATGGTGCAGAAGTAGGAACTGGAACCGATTCTAGTAACTATGGTGCAAAACCAATCAGAATTGGTGCTAACTATGCTGGTTCTGAAGTTCTTGCTGGTTACATTGATGACTTTAGATTCTCTAACAATGCTCGTTATACTGCAACCTTCGTTGCTCCTACTGGAATCGTTCAAGGTGATACTAATACAAGACTTCTGATTCACTTTGATGGATCTTATGGTCAAACCTATACTGAAGATTGGTCTGGTGCAGAAGGATTCACAAATGGTGAAGATTTCAATAATGATGCTATTCTCAGAACGACAAATGCAAACGGTTCTGCTGTAGTTACTGGATTTACTGGTAATTCTCAGAGATACTATGATGCTGCTAATTTGATCGTCGCTAACTCCGACTTTATCAAGAAAGAAGTTGTTGATCAGATGAGAACCAGATATCCAGAACTGGTTGTTCCTGGTACAAGATATACCCCAACGGGTGCCACTTACGATGCAACAACTGGTTTACTGTCCATGACAGTTAGTGGTAATCTGTTGACAAATGGTGGTAATGTAACTCCTAATAGTGCAACTTATAATGCTGCAACTGGAGCATTAGTTATCACCGCTTATGGTCATTCTGTTACTAATGGGCAGAAGATCAATATTAAGGTTGGTGGTATCAGATTTACTTGCACTCAGGACTCTAACGCTAGTAACCATGATTATCCTCGCGCAACTGATCCTGCAGCAGGTGCATGGTTGACCGTATCTAATGTAACTACAAATACTTTTGAAGTTAATGTTGGTGCTTCTCCTTCAGGACAACAGTATACACATACGTTTGTTTCTGCAGTAACCAATTGTATTACGATTCAAAAGGACAGAATCAAGATTAATGATAATGCTCTGACATTTACATGTTCTAGTGATAATGATCAGACTCAAGTTACATATCCTCGTGTTACAGATCCTGCTTCTAAGCAAGTTGCATTACCAGTTGTTTCGGCAAGTGCAAATAATCTGACAGTTAATGTTGGCACTTCACCTTTCGTTTATTTCCAACCCAGTAACGCAACATACGATCCTGCAACTGGTGATTTTGTAATGACAATTGCAAACCACACCATTAATACGGGAACCAAATTAAAACTTAAGACAGGTGGATTTACATTCACTTGTGATCAAGACAGTAATCAGTCCCAACACACATATCCCCGTTCCACAGACCCATCATATAATACTACAATTGCAGTAACTGCTGTTGGTACTACAACCGCCGATATCACGGGAGCAACTTATAACCCCACAACAGGTGAATTGGTAATTACTTCAAACGGTCATGGATTGTCTGCTGGTAATAGAATTCAGATTGCTGATAATTCTTTAACCTTTACATGTGCTTATGATAGTAACGCTACAAATCACACATATCCTAGACAAACTGATCCTATTAGGGGCGAATGGGTTGAGATTCAAAGTGTTACCACTAATACTATTACTCTTAACGTAGGTGTCTCTAGTGATACGTCTACTCATACCTTTGTTTCTGCGACTTCTGGTGCTCTGATTAAACAAACTGGAACAGTAACTGTTAATGTTGGTGTCTCTGGCGCAAATGATCAATATGCACATACATTCGTTAGTGCTGAGACTGATGCTGTTATTACTGGTGGTGCGTATGTCCACACATTTGTCTCTGCAGTTGATAACAGTGTCATTGCCGATCAAAGAGTTAATTGTGAGGATGATATTCGCGACATTCTGAACGCATTAGTACAAGACTTGAGAAATGGTTCTAATAATCATATGTGGGATGCTGCTGCATTCTATGTTGATAGAACTCAGAATCCTGTTGCCTTGTCTTATATTGAAGGCGAAATTAGAGAAACATTATTCGCTTACGAAAAAGTTAATGATATGATTCAATATGTCATTAACAATGTTCTTTGGACAGTTCAAGGTTCTCATGGATTGACGCAATTCACTGATGCAACTATCACCGATTCTACTACTGGTGTATTGAACCAATTTACACCTACGGGTGCTACTTATGATGCTGCTACGGGTGATTTGGTAATTACAATTGGATCACACTCTCTTACTACTGCTAATAGAGTTAGATTGTTGACTGGTGGTATTACATTCACTTGTGATGATGATGGTAATGAGCGTCAGATTGCATATCCTCGCTCCACCGACCCAGCAAATAATGCAGTTCTGCCAATTACTGCAGTTTCCCAGACTGCAATCACAGTAAATGTTGGTGCATCTCCTGTAAATCAACAATATGCTCACACATATGTTTCTGCTCTGTCTAATGCAGTTGTTGTTCTTGATTACAGTCTTTCAGATTGTGCTGATGTTTGGTCTACTGCTCAAAACCTTCTTGATATTCTTACCGATACTTTAACTAATGCAAATGCATCCACTCCTGTTGATCACCTGGCAAGTGTCACTAAAGTTTCTCCTGCAGTTGAGTCACTTGGTGGAACAGTAGATGCATTTAGTGAGACTCCATTCACCGTGGATTATCATAGTGCTGGTGATGATGAAATTTATACCAATCAAATTGATGAAGATGCACAATATAGATTCAGAGACGCTTCTGGTCTGATTAGAGTTAATCGTGGCGCTATCGTAGATAAAGCGGCTGCTGATATGCTTTCTAGATATCCCTCTCTTGCTCAGGATATGCCTAGAAACCAAAATGGTGGCAGCACAGATGGTACTTTACGTTGTAAGACTGATTTGGGTCTCATCTTGGATGCAATCGCTAATGATATTGAGCGTGGTGGTAATGAAGATACTGTTCAAGCAGCGAAATTCTACATTGGTGGAAGCGGAGAACTTCTGCATATTCGCTTACAAGTTTGGCAGTCTGTATACGCTCATGAACGCTTAGCATACTATGCTAAGCAAGCGATTACTGGTGATCTCGATGATACAAACACAGATAATCTTATTGTTGGTGATTGGGGTATTACTAATGATGCTGGCGGATGCGCCAATGTCAAGTCTGCAATTGATACCTTGGTTACAACAATCAATGATATTATTGCTCCTACTGGAGAGGACTTTAATGTTGGTGGCGATAGATTGTATTTCAACCGTCAGTATATCGCTGAAGAAATCACTGGTATGACTACCAATGAGTTTACCTATGATTTGAACGGAACTCCTTATAGTGCCTTCTCTTATCCTGGTGGAACTGCAGGGGAAACTAAGTGTCAAAGAGATTTGAAACTAATTATGTTGGGTATTATTTCCGACCTTCAAACTGGCGGTAATAATAGCACAATTGCAGCAATTGAAACTTATCTAACTTCTGATGGCACATTAAATCATGTTGAAGATGAACTTCTCGCAACAGTGTTCTCTGTTGAGAAAATTAAGATTCTTGCTGAGCGAGCAATCAGAAATGAATTGTATACTCAAGGTAACTCTGTAACTGGAAATCAGTACGCTGCACAATACACAAACGAAGAAGCATATCGCGATTCCGAATCTACTACAGATATTAATCAAGTTGTTTGGAGAATGCGTGAACTTGTAGAAATTGCAGTAGATATTCTCGCACCTGGTGATAAAGTTGCTAGAAGTGCATCTAAGAATATTCTTTATAACTTGAATTATTATAAAGAAGAATTGACAAATGTTGTTAATTCTCAATTTGGTTCAGGTGCTTATGTATACAACAGTTTTGTTGATGAAATGATCAACAATATTGTTCATGACTCGATTACAACTGATGTTAAGAAGAAGACAACGGCACAAAAAATTACTCTTACTGGATTCAGTGGTGGATCTTATATTGTCGGTGAAACTGCAATTTCTAGTAGTGGTGGAACTGCAACTATTTTAGAGTGGGATGAAGAAAATCTTGAACTTTATATTGGTCCTGTAACTGGTTCTGCTTTTGCTGATGGTAATACTGTTTCTGGTTTAACTGCGGGAACAGGAACAATCGCTTCTAGTGGTGTTAGCACTGGATTCACTTGGTATACTGAACCAGGTAACGTTGAGGTGCTCGAATCTGCTAGAAACATTACTTCAAATGTTCAAGGTCAGGTTTCAACTACTAATTTGTTCCCTTATCCAGAAAACTTCTCTGCAGCTGGATTTGTTAGACAGGGTGTTGATGTTAATGATAATCTCGCGGCATCTGCAACAGGAACTAGTGGATCTGCTCCTGATGGAACACAAACTGCTGATCAATTGCAACCTAATCTTTATATTGGACAGCATTGGATTTCAAAAGCGTATAATATCTCTGCTTTTGAGACATTTGACTCTGGAAACGTTAAGTTCGACTCTGGAACAGAAACATTTGATACTGGTAACATAGGTACTGCAGAAACTCAGACTTATACTTATTCTGTCTTCTTAAAAGATGATGGTTCTAGTTATGGTGATAATGTAAGACTTGAAGTTTCTCTCGATAATGCTTTAGCGACAAGACAGCAAGCGTATTTTGATATTGATTTATCCGATGGCACTTATGGCACCATCTTCCAACCTCAAGGTGGTATTACTGTAGATGCTTATGGAGTTATTCCTTACGGTAATGGATGGTATCGTGCATACTTGACCTTGACGTTCGGATTTGGATTTGGTGAAATTGAGAAGAAGATCTTTATTAATGGTGCTGGATTCTATCAAGGCACTAATCAAGATTTTGGACCCTTTGCTTGGGGATATAAACTCAATAAAGGTGCTCTTGATCCTTACACTGCTCAGTCTGGTCAGATTTTCTATTCTGATGCAGAATTTAATATCAAGAATTTCATTCTTGATGAACTTGAAGTATTCATTACTTCTGCATTGTCTGGAACTCTTACATCACCTTCCACAAATGCTGGATTCTTCTCCTTCTACGACAGCACCGTCTCTAGTGATTATACCGTAGAGTCAATTGATCGTTTAGTTAGAAATAACTTTGATATCATTCGTGGTCAATTGCAACAGGATTCTTTCTACACTAATTTGACAACCATCAATGGTATTACAGTACCATCTAAGGTTTATGAAGATGGATCTAGGATTATTCCTGTTGGTATCGCAGGTGGTGTTAATAATACCGATTATCTCTATGGCACTTCTAGTGATAATTATGGTGAAATTGAATCGCTTAGTGTCAATGAAGGCACCATTGTTCAGATTTATAAGAGATTCCGAATTGATGGAACTATCACTGATGGTCCTTTCACTATGGGAGAATCTGTGCAGAAACAAGGTGATGCGGCAATTACAGGTGTTGTCTATGGATTTACTGAAGACGAAAACTTTAAATATCTTGATGTTCGTGTGACCGCAGGAACATGGGCGATCACAGATACTATTATTGGTGCTACTCAATCTACCAGTGCTCAAATTAGTGCAATTGAGGATAGAATTCAGATCAATAAAGTTAAAGGTTCATTTACTAATGATATTATCTTTAAGGGATATACGTCTGGCAATACTGCGTCTCCTACAGGTTATCTCACAGCCAGTGCTGCTATCCTTGATAATAGTGGTGGTTCACTTACAGTCGATACTGAAACTCTTGTAGGAACATTTGAGAAGACCGCAACACTCTTCCCAGACAACTCTGAATTGTATTTTGATGTTGTTAAGTATGATGGTCTCGATGTTGCAGTCGGTGATAGAGTCAACTCTGCTGGTCATGTTAGACTGGGTATCTCGGTCCAAAGTGGACTTAATCAGTTTAATGTTGGTGATAAATTACACAAAGTAAATTCCAACTTCCAAGATGCTAACTTCTTTGGATATATTACTGAAGTTGACTTAGATAATAACCTCATCTATGCCATTATGGTTGGCACCAATTCATTTGGCATCGGTGATTTTGTAGGATCTTATGGTCCTCTGAATGATCCATTCAATCCAATTGGATACGCGCAAGTCTCCACTAAGATTGATGTTGCTGGTGCTGCTAGTGGTATTATCAGAGATATTCGCACTATCGGTATTGATAAGCGTCTGTATATTTCTGATGTCAGAGGAACATTTAGTTCTAGAGACGGTATCGTAGGTCCTGATTCTTACAAGAGTGCTATCAAGACTCTTGTAAATCTGAAGGGGCGTGTTAAGCGTTACTTCCGTGGATTTGATGGTACACAAACCAACTTCAAACTTACGATCGAAAACGGAACTCCATACTTCCCAGATCCTGCGGGTCATATGTTGATCTTTATCAACGGTGTTCTGCAACCTCCTGGTGCTACTTTTGCTTATACAGCATTCTCTGACGAGATTCAATTCACTGAAGCACCTGACCTGGGAGCATCCTTTACAGGATTCTATGTTGGTAAACTGAGACAATTGGATGATATTTCGTTCGAGTTTGACTCTTTACGCCAATCCTTCAACCTTAAGCGTGATGATGTTTTCTATTCATTAACACTTACAGAAGGCGTTCAATCCACAACAATTAGACCAGAAAATAATATCATTGTTTCTCTCAATGGTGTTCTTCAAGAACCTGGTGTTGGTTTTGAAATCGTTGGTTCTAGAATTATCTTCTCTGAGATTCCTAGATTTGGATCCACCTTCGTTGCATTCTCTTACGTTGGTTCTGAAGCTGACGTTGACGCAGCAGAAGTTGTTCCTCCTGTTGAAGCGGGTGACTTTATTGACATTCAGGGTGAAACTGAAGATCGTGAAGTTGCTGTTATTGAATCTTCTAACTCTCTGATTACCTTCGATTATCTTGGTTCTGTCTTTGGACAAAATGCACGAGGAACCGCACTTCTTACTTCTGGTACTATTGATAAAGTTCAGATTACCTCTGGTGGTTCTGGATATACTTCTAGACCTACAGTTAGAATCGACTCTATCTCTGGTTTTGATGGTAATATCCGCGCCCTGGTTGGTGTTGGTGCTGTTGAAGTTAGTGCAACTGGAACAGGATATCAAAATCCAGAGGTTGTAGTTGAAACATCAGTTCCTGATGATTGGACTGCACCAGACCTGAGTCAATATGGCGAAGAGTTAGTTGACCCAGAAACCCCATAAATAACTAAAAATCGTAGCGAGTAATGGCTAAACAAACACTAGGTCTTGGGACCGCCGCTAATGATAATACAGGTGATACTTTACGAGTCGGCGGTGACAAGATCAATGATAACTTTAATGAGATCTATAATGCCATAGGCAATGGATCTACTTTAGGTCTTAGTGTGACTAACCCTGCAACGGGTCAAGTCCTGAGGTACAACGGAACTACGTTTTTACCTTCAGATTTTACCACTCTTACCTCAGCACTAGATGTTAATGGTAATTCTATTATTTCCAGCTCTAATGGAAACATTGCTCTTGCTTCTAATGGCACGGGTGATATTACTCTCGCTGCAGGATCGGTAACATCGACTTTTGATGGTGCAACTGGAACAGTTGATTTTCCGACAAAAATTTCATATAAGAATGAATATGCTTCAGTTGGTGCTGCACCAGCTGCAGCAACATATCCTGGATATTTTTTCACTGTAGATGGTGATGATAATCCATATGTAAATATTAATATTACTACTGGTGGTGTAGGCGATACTAGAGCAGCACTATTAACTCAATATTCTAGTGTTGATGATCTTGTAGATGTAGATACTACAACAACACCTCCTACTGATACACAAGTATTAAAATGGAATGCATCTCAGAGTAAATGGTTACCTGGAGATGATGCTGCTGGTGCAGGATCTCAGAATTTGTTCGCTACCATTGCGGCAGATACAGGGAATACTACTGCAGATTCCGCAACAGATACTTTAACTATTGCGGGCGGGACAAATATTGCTACTACGATTACTGGCGATACTTTAACGATCAATTTTAACGGTTCTCTCACAACCACTTTCGCTGCACTTACCGATACTAATGTTGGCGGTATTGTTCAGGGTGATTCTTTATTCTGGAATGGTAGTTCTTGGACTGTTACTAGAAGTCCAATTACATGGTGGGAACTCACAGCAAACGGATCTTCAGATTATACTTTCTCTGGACCTGGTTTTACTGGATCTGTAAACGATCCTACAATCTATGTTCATAGAGGGTTTACATACGCATTTGATAATTCTGTTTCTGGTGGTGCTCATCCCTTTAGGATTCAGAGCACTCAAGGTTTATCGGGCACTCCGTATACTACGGGGCAATCTGGTAGTGGATCTTCTGTATTATATTGGACTGTCCCAATGGATGCTCCTGGAACACTGTATTATCAGTGTACAATCCATGCTGCGATGCAGGGTCAAATTAACGTTGTAAGCTGAGGATAAATGGCAAGAACAGTTCCTGGATCTGGTGCAGTCATCAAACCGATCTTTGATGAATTTTTTGGTGTCCGTGCGGTTGAAGTTAAAGATGGTGGTAGTGGGTATGATCCCTCGGATCCTCCAAGATTAACTATTGACGGGTGTGGAACTCCCGTTCAAGATGCACTTTTGTATCCAATTATTGATTCGGATTCTGGTAGAATTATTCATGTCAGAGTTTTGGAAAGAGGAAAGGGATATGATCCTCTACGTTTATCAATTCTTCCTGAACAAGAAACTCCTAATGTTGTAAGTTCTTTTGATTTCAATAGAATTTGGCAAAGTCATCCAAATTCTCCTACTTCTGGTGTTTTCCAATTAAATAATCAGAATGTAGTTACTGATAGGCTTAGAATACAATCAGATAACCATCCAAAACCTAGTCAATATATTCAGAGTGAAAGACAACCTGGTGGATCAGGAACTATTGTAGATAGAACTTTTGATCAGGTATTTGTTTTTCGTGGCGGAAAGGATGTCCCTAATCCAAACGATAGATTATTTCAAAAAGATAAAAGCACTGCCATTATGGCTAATGGCGGTCTTTTGCATACTCCCGATTGGGGGACTACTGGAAATTCTCCCGTAGGATTTAGTATCGATAGTGTAAAATATGATTATCTAAAACAGAGTAATATTTACGGTGCGATTACTGATAATAATGTTTATTATTATCAAAGTAGTAAATTAATCAATGAATTTGCTTTAAGGAATGGTGTTTTTGATTGGGGTAGATTCAAGGTATTTACTTGGAGAACGAAGACTGAATTCGATAACATTCTTCTTGAAGTAGAACAACTTGATGAAACATTAGGTCAAGTTGAAGTTGGTAGAATAGTAGATGAAGTTGGTGGCACTGCTAAAGGTAGGGTTGCGAAAATTATAAGAAATGCTCAGAATGAAATCACTAAAGTTTATCTTCGTGAAATTTCTGGAGGATCTTTTGCTGAAAATGATTTAGTTCTTGGTGCAAACGGATTCCAATTTAGAATCGCAGAAGAACCTATCGCTCTTACTTTAGGTGTCTTTTATATCGAATTTGGTCCAGATGCTAATGAGTTTGGACCTTTTACCCCAGGTCAATTCTATTTTTCACCAGAAAATATTCAAGTTCAAAGGAATTATGTGATTATTTGGGATCAATCCGATCCATCTAATCAACCATCGGGTGACATGTTGGGTCATCCTATGCAGTTTAGTACTACTCCAGACGGCACTCATAACTCTACGCCAGGAACTCTATATTACAACAGCACAGGAGTAACTCAGGCACCTGCAGCAGATTATGAAAATGAGTATCGACCCATTTTCATAATGAATCCTGATGAAACTTCTAGGATTTATTACTATTGTAAAAACCATCCAAACATGTCTGGTTATGATGGTGATGAAGGTTATATGACATTATCACCAGTCATAGAAAATGAGGAACTTCCAAATAATTATTATTTCCAATCTTTCTATCAGTCAGATACTAACGATCCAAACACAATAGATCTGTCTAGACACCCAAGTGGTCACTCTAAGGTCTTGGGTATGTCATTTGATGGATATCCCATTTATGGTCCTTGGGGAATTATTGATGGCACTCTTGCTAGAGAAACTTCATCTTATAGATTAAGAACTACTAATGAAATTCAAGGTGCTAGACCCGAAGTTGTTACTGCATCAAACGTCACATATACAGTAACGGTTTCCAATGGGAAATTCCAATTTAATGGAAGTAGACCAGCATTTTTAGATCTTGATAGGGGATCAACTTATATCTTTAATCAAGATGATTCCACTAATGATGGATCGTTTTTATTATTCTCCCAAACTGAGAATGGATGGCATTCAACTGGTGATCCAACTGATATTGGAGATACTAGTTATCTGTATTCTGCTGTTCATCACACAACATATCATATTGATGGTTCTCAAGTAACATACTCTCAATATATTTCGCAGTTTAATAGTGCGACTACTAGAGAGATTCGATTTACTCCCCCTGTAGATGCACCCTCTACCTTGTATGCATTTTCTTATGCAGATAGTGATTATGGTATCCGAAGTGTTCAAACTGGATATATTCTTGGAGATTTAGTAGAGGATTATATCTATCAAGAAGGACTGGGAACATTAGATGAGTTCAATGGTAGATTTGCGGTTACTCCAGAGTATCCAAATGGAACTTATGCATATTTTTTAATTGAAGATAGTAGTGGCAATCCTGTATATCCATATGCCATTGGTCCGAAATATTATAGTGTGCCCTTATTTGAAAATGACGTAGTACCACAACAACCCGATGTTTTTCCAACAATTGCTGAAGGTGATGTTGTTCTAACTGATACTGGATCAGTTAGTTACATTAAAATGACGAAAAAGGGTGATAATTTCTTTGGTCCTGCTAAAGCAAAAATTCTTGGTGGTGAAGGATCGGGTGCTACTGTAAGTCCTGTTGTTCAGACAATTACAGGTCTTTCTCTCTTAAATCCTGGTAGAAGTTATGCAACTCCACCCACTTTGATTTTTGAAGGTGGTGGCGGTGGCACTGGCGCTCAAGGTGCTGCAGAAATTGATACCTTAGGAAAGGTAACTTCTATTGCAGTTGCAGATCCTGGAGAATTTTATCAAGAACCTCCATTTGTTCTGATTACTGGTGGTGGTGGTATTGGTGCGAAAGCAGAAGCAGTAATTGATCAGGGTCAAGTTACTGCAATTAATGTTATTGATGCTGGTAGTGGTTATGTAAATCCACCCAATGTTATTTTCACAAAACTTGTCAATCTTAAGAGAAAGACTAACGCTCGTCAAGCAAATAACTCTGAGCAAATTTATCTTACAGGTCTTGTTAAGAGTTTGAATGCGTCTGATACTACGGTATACGTTGATTCTACGGATGGATTCCCTGGATCTGGTTCGTTAATTTTGAATACCGAAACAATTTCATATACTGGTAAAGGTGCAGGTAGATTTACAGGTCTTACCAGAGGTGTAAACTTTAATTATGACCAGAGAGTCATTCTCGATGATACTCAGAACGATCAGCAAGGAAATTCAACATATGAATTCAATGTTGGGGATAGAGTTATTCGTAGAGTTGAGAATGCGAATAATAAAATCGCAAAAGTATACGATTGGAACCCTGCGACTAGAGAACTTTTAGTTACATTTGAAGTTGATGAATTAGCATTTATTGATGGTGGTATTCCCTCTACATTAGATGCGATTGTTCAATTTGATGCAGGTACTGCTGCTAGTGCTCCCTCTGGATTTGAACCGCATGTTCTTGTCGTAGATAATGGCGAGTCTATCCCAACTTTAACAGTTCCTCTTGGCACTATTCAAAATAGATCATTTGAAGATAATGATGAAAATGATGGTGCTGGTGACGGTATTGCCGATCTGGTAAATACGGGAACTGCTTATGAAAATCAAATTAATCTTGATGGTGGTATCTACAATTCTCTTTACGGTATTGAAGAGACGCAGGGAGGACAAAACACAACATTATTCCAAGTTGGAGATAGTATCAAAGACGCTGCTATACCAACTAAATTTGCAACTGTTACTGCAGCGGGTGCTCTGGCAGATGGTGTAGAACATAATGCAAACTTGGAAATTTTCTTAGATGCTAATGAGGGTAATGGGCAAAATTACAGTGTGAATGATGTTGTAACTGGATCTACTTCTAATGTTCGTGCAACAGTAGTTTCTTGGGATCCTGCAACTTCTAAGTTGGTTGTAAATAATGTTATTCCTTATGATACTGGTAATATTAATGTTGGTATTGGAGGATTTCTTTATGAGTTCTCATCAAAGGGAACTGTAGTTGATTTTGTAGTTCAAAATTCTGGAACTAATTACACTGCTGCACCCGCTGTAACAATTGAAAATATTGGTGATGTGCAGGCAACCGCTACAGTTAACATGACAACAGCAGGTGACCAGATAGAATCAATTTCAGTAAATAATGGTGGTTATGGTATTTTCCAGAATGTTGACGGAACTTACAACTTACACCCAACCATTACATTTACAAATGCAGTCGGTGATACTACTGGATCTGGTGCTGCGGCACAGGCAATCATTGGTGGAGAAGACTTGATTGGCAATGGTGGTGCTCGATATAGAATCAAACGTATTGAGTATCAAACAATTCTCCGCTCGTAACCATCATAAATAAACAAGAGGAAACAAAACCCTTAGGAAATGGCAGCTCTACTAACTGATCAATTTAGGATTTTTTCTGCGAAAAAATTCATTAAATCCCTGGAAGGTCCAGACGCAACACAAAGTGATGATGCGGCAGGAACTTCTAGAGATAGACTCTACCTGTTTATTGGTAGACCACAAAGTTGGGACAATGAAAACTCGCCTCCACAGGCGGTGGATTCATTTCAAGAGTTTGCAAATGCCTATGATGATATGATTTCTATGAAGCGAGTACTCGCTTCTGATACTGTTCAGGTTGTCCGTCGTATTGATTGGGTATCTCCTGAACAGACTACAGGTGGTCTGGGATTTACTTATGACATGTATCGTCATGATTATTCTCCTACTAAGACCGCATCTTCTGGTGCTACAAAGTTATATGATTCCGACTTTTATGTTGTGAATTCTCAATATCAAGTATATAAAGTCATTTATAACGGCACTTCTCCTTCCGATCCTAATGGTAAACCTTCTACAGTTGAGCCTACTGGCACTTCCACTAGCATCATCACTACTGGTGATGGATATCGTTGGAAATACATGTATACCATCCCTGTCGCTTCCGTCCTTAAGTTTTTCTCCAACGATTACATGCCAGTTTTCACAAACGCGGCAGTTCAAACAAACGCAGTCGCTGGTGAAATTGACACAGTAGTTATTAACGCTGCTGGATCTGGTTATAATAACGGCACCTATGATAACGTTGCTATTAACGGTGATGGCACTGGTGGTCGTGTTTCTGTTGTTGTTGACGGTGGTAAAATTATTTCAGCAACCGTTACTTCTGGTGGTACTGGATATACATTCGGTAAAATCAGTGTTGATGGTATTACTGGTATTGGCACAGGAACTGGTGGTCAAGTAGACGTTATTATTCCTCCCCCAGGTGGTCATGGATTTGATCCTGTTGTTGAACTTGGTGCATTTCGCGTCATGATCAACGCTAAACTCTCTTATGATGAGGGTGCAGGTGACTTCCCGATCGATAACGACTATCGTCGTATTGGTCTCATCACCAATCCATTTAAATTTGGAACGTCTGAACTTATTTCAGACTTGACGGTATCTGCTACAAAGGCAGTTATCTTCTCTCCCACATTCCAAGGTAATTATGTTCCCGATGAAATTATTACACAAACGAGAGTTGTTGGAGGAACAAACATCACTGCTCGTGCTCGTGTAATTTCTTGGAATGCAACGACAAAAGTATTGAAATACTATCAAAACTCTGTAGACGGTATCTTCCCAGAAGTTACTGGTACTCAAAATGAGTTCGATGGTTCTACTGTTATTAATGGTGTAACTTCTGGTGCTGCTGGTCAACCAGATGTTAACTTTCCCGCTGTTCCTAATACTGCTTCTAGAACTATTAACAACACCGAGTATGACTTGGGTATGAAATTTAATAGTGGTTATGCAAAACCCGAAGTTAAGTCAAATAGCGGTGACGTTGTTTATATAGATAATAGAAGATCAATCAGTCGTGCGAACGACCAGGTAGAAGACATCAAAATCGTAATCGAGTTCTAATGGCACAAAATACCAACTTAAACGTCACACCTTATTACGACGACTTCGATAAGGATAAGAATTTTTATCGAGTGCTTTTCCGCCCTGGATTCCCTATTCAGGCGAGAGAACTCACGTCGATGCAAAGCATCATGCAGAATCAGGTCGAGAACGTTGGTTCTCACTTGTTCAAAGACGGTGCGATGGTTATCCCAGGTCAAGTTGGTTATGACTTGGAAACCGACGCAATCATGCTTCAAGAATCTTTCCTTGGCGCAGACGTTGAACTGTATCGAGAACAGTTACATGGAAAGATCATTACTGGATTGACATCTGGTGTTAAAGCAAAAGTTCTTTTCTCAATTTCTGAGACCTCTTCTGAGAAAGGATATATTACATTATATCTCAAATATATTGAGTCTGGTGGTGATAATCAAAATCAGACGACCTTCACCAATAATGAACAGTTAATTACTGACACTGAAATCACTTTCGGCACAACCCTGATTGAGGTTGGTTCACCCTTTGCTCAGTTACTTCCTACTGCTGCAATTCAAACGGGTTCTGTTGCTTATGTTCAAGAGGGTGTTTATTTTATTCGTGGTTTCTTTGTAGACGTTGCATATCAGTATATCCTCCTGGATCAATATGGAACCAATCCAAAGTACAGAATTGGACTCGAAATTCTTGAGTCTATTGTTACACCAGAAGACGACCTTACCCTTAACGATAACGCTGCTGGAACATCTAACTATGCTGCTCCTGGTGCTCATAGATTTAGAATCACCACAAAACTAATTAAGAAGTTACTTGATGATGATGCTGATAAAGATTTTATTGAACTTCTCCGTATCAATGGAAACAAAGTTGAAAAACTTGTTGAACGTAGTGCATATGAAGAACTTGAAAAGACCATTGCACTTCGCACATTTGAAGAATCTGGTGATTATGTAGTAAAAGATTTCCAGATTAGAATTCGTGAAAGTTTAGATGATGGATTTAACAATGGAGTTTATCAGGCAAGTGATCTCACTTCTGGTGGTGCAGTTCCTGGTAAAGCACTGTATTCGGTTGAGTTTGGTCCTGGAACGGCGTATGTTCGCGGTTATAGAACAAAAACCCTTGCTCCTTCATACGTTGATTTAGATAAACCCAGAGATACTGACTCTGCACAAAATACAATTATTCCATTTGAATTGGGCAACTACACTAAAGTTGTTAATGTTCATGGATTTCCTAATGCATCTGGATCTACAATCAGTAATGCATATCAAACTTTAGAACTTCGTGATAACTTTACCTCAAACCCTGGTGATGCAATCGGTAATATTATTGGATATGCACGTTGTGCATCCATGGAATACCTTTCAGATCCCGATTCTTCTTATGGTAATGCGGACGATGTTTACAAACTGTATGTCTTTGACGTGCAGATGTTCACTGTTCTGCAATTATCTTCTAATCAAACAATTACCGCTGGTTCTCTTGTCGTTGGTAAGTCTTCTGGCGCTAGAGGTTACATTGTAGACACTGTAACTAATGGAAACGATCTCAATTTATATCAAGTAGAAGGAACTTTCCAGACGGGTGAAATTGTCACTGTTGATGGTAGAGATAAGGATACTATTGACGCTGCATATACCTATCAGTACTCCGACACTCGTCAAATTCTTTCTAGAGATGAAACTACTTTAGCAGTTGAATTTACCTCTGATGTAGTTCTTGAAGACACTAAAACACTTCAAGGTGCAACATTCTCTCTTAGCACCACTCAAGGTGATATTCTAACAGTTGACTCTGTTGGTGCTGCCGATGGGTCTAGAACTGCTGGCACATATGCCATTGGTGCGAACGATTATACTTCTTCAACAGGAGTTGGTGCAACGTTCTCGATTGTTGTTGATGGATCTGGTGCTGCTACCGTTACTGTAGTAACTGGTGGACATAATTATGTTGTCAATGAAACGTTTACTGTTCCTGACTCTAAACTTGGCGGCGGCGGTGGTGCTGCTTTGACATTTGATGTTGCTACGGTTGGTGCTAGTATCACAGGTTTACAATCTAACTTAGCGGCAGATCTTAGACCTGGCGACAGAATCTTCTTCAATTCTACTCAATATGTTGATGTTGATTTTGTTGATCCTACAGGATTATCTACTCAATCCACCGCAACAATTTTCAACTTCAATGAGCAAATTGTAAACGTTACTGTTCCTGGAGGTTCAGCAGCACCGACTGCTGCTACGTACAACGTATTGGTTCGTTATAGAGCGAAACTTAATGATGCAGAACTTGCATCACTCCTGCAACCTCTACCCAAACCTTATGTAAAGAGTATTTCTGACGAGTCGATGACAGTCAGAAGAACTTTTGATGGTCAAACAGTTGCTGCAAACTCTGTCTCTATTACTCTCCCAGAGAACGAACAGTTTGAAGCAATTTCTGATGTTAATTATACCATTACTGTACTGGCTGGAACCAATCCAACATACACTGCTGGTAAACGTCTTCCAATCAATACTACGAACTCGGCAAATTTCTGTTACACTTCGTTCACTTCTGCCGATAGAACTACAATTCAGATTGATAACCTGACAAATATTACTTCTGTTAAGGTTACTGCAACTATTTCTAAAAATGTAACTCAGAGAAAGACTAAATCTCCTTCTAAGATGTTTATCATGAAGGTTGGTAATACTCTGAATAATATTGATAAACCAAAATACAATCTTGCATATTCCAACATTTATGGAACCAGGATTGAAGATAAGGACATTTCATTAGGTCTTGCTGACGCATATACACTTCATGCAGTGTATGAATCAGATAATGATAATGATCCAGTAATTCCTTCCATTACGTTAGTTGAACCGACCTTCTTTGCTACAGGAACAATAGTTACAGGTAAAACTTCCAAAGCAAGAGCACGAGTGGTTGATTTCAACTCAAGTTCTTTGAAACTTACTATCGTCTATGTTGATGGTCAGTTTGTTTCTGGAGAAACTGTAAGCGGCACTGATAGTAGTAATGTTGCGATCAATGGAATTATTAATGACTCTGAAGGTTCTGTTGTTGTAGGATCTAAAGTAGTTACAGATCGCTATGAACTGTCTTCTGGTCAATCTGATTTCCTATATGGAATCTCTAGTCTGGTTAGAAGAAAGGGTGTTGCTGCTCCGATTAGAAAATTAAAAGTTGTTCTGGATTATTATAATCACTCTGCAACAGGCGATTATTTTGGTGGTCAATCATATTTGTCCACGGACTATGAAGATATTCCTGTATTTGGTGGTGCATATCTTCCCGATTATCTAGATTTCCGTCCTGGTGTCAAAAATTTATATGTTGGAACTGGTACTGTAGCATCTCCAGCATATGTGAATGCATCTACATTTGACTTCAAGTCGAGAGTGTTCCCAACATCTTCTACACCTGCGGCTACAATTTTTGATGTTCCTAAGGTTGACAGTAACTTCAGATGTGATTTTGATTGGTATCTCAAGAGAATTGATAAATTATTCCTAACTCCAGAGGGTGAATTCCAAATTGTAAAAGGTAAATCTGAAGAGGAACCCACGGAACCCGATGGTCTCCAAGATGGTATGCTTCTTGCTACCTTATATCATTCTCCATATGGATATGATCCTGAAAAAGATATCTTCATTATTAAATCCGAGAATAAGCGATATACAATGCGCGACATCGGTAATATTGAAGGTCGTGTTGACCGTGTTGAATATTACACATCTCTCAACATGCTTGAGTCGGATACATTCAATACAGAAATTACCGATGCTTCTGGTAAGAGTCGTTTGAAGAATGGTTTTATTGTTGATGATTTCACCGATCATTCTAAGTCTGCTACTCAGGAAGAAGATTACTCAGCATCTTTAGATTTTACTGAAGGTTCTTGTCATCCCTCTCACTATACGACTAACGTTACTCTCACAATTAACGATTCGGTATCTCAAAATATTCAAAGAACTGGTCCTTTGATCACTCTTCCATATGAAGAAGAGGTATTTATTGAACAACCATATGCATCTCGTGTTGAAAATGTTAACCCATTTAACGTGTTTGCATATATCGGTCGTATTGATCTGGTCCCTCAGTCTGATGATTGGATTGACACTCAACGTTTACCTGTTAATACAATTGACATTGAGGGCGACTTCCAAGCAACACGCCAACGCCTACGTACCGATCAAAACGGTTTTGCTCCTATCCAGTGGAATTCATGGAGAACAACCTGGAGTGGTGTAACACGTCGTAATAGCAGAACGATCCGTTCTGGTCGTCGTTCTAGCTGGGGTAGAGGTCGTGCAGTTGATCGCATCACCACAACAACCGTTACATCACGCCAAACAAGATCTGGAATTAGAACAAGAGTTGTTCCAAGGATTGATCGTCAGTCTTTGGGAGATAGACTTGTTTCCACAACAGTTATTCCTTGGATTCGTAGCAGAAACGTTGATGTTTCTGTCTTCAGAATGAAACCCAGATCTCAATTCTATGGTTTCTTTGATGGTCAAAAGATTAATGAGTATTTAATTCCTAAATTAATTGAAGTTATTAAAGACCCAGCGGTTGATAATAGAACCAATGCTACACCTTTCGTACCTGGTGAAATTGTAACTGGTGAGACAAGTGGATGTAAATTTGAAGTAGATCCTGCAAATAGTTTCTATAAATTTAATCCATATGATGATACAGAAATGCCTTCATCATATTCTTCAACCACAAACTTTATTAACATCGATACAGATAAACTTGCTGCTCAAGCAGTGGGTGATTTCTACGGTAACTTCCAAGTTGGTGAAGTTTTAGTTGGTGCTTCTGGTGCTAAAGCAGTCGTTCAACGTCGTAGATTTGTTACCGATCGTCTTGGACAGTGGAGAGGTTCATTCTTTATTCCTGAACCTGGTGTTGATACTAACCCACGTTGGGCTACAGGCACTAGAACTATTAGATTGACTACTAATGAGGATGATTCTAGACTTCCTGGAACTGTTGATTCTGCCGCTCAAGCAGAATATTCGGCACAGGGTGTTGAAAATACACTACAGGAAAACGTATTGGCAGTTAGAAATGCTGATATTGTTCAGGATACCGTTACTCAAAACAGAACTGTTAACTCTACTAGAACTGAGAGAAGGCAGGTTGGTTGGTGGGACCCTCTCGCTCAATCCTTCCTGATCGATGAAGATGGTGGTACATTCTTAACTTCCGTAGATATCTATTTCCAAGCAAAAGATAGTAAAATTCCTATCTCAATGCAGATTAGAACTATGGAGAATGGTTATCCAACCATCAACATTCTTCCTTTCTCTGATGTTACAGTCAACCCAGACGATGTTCAGTTGTCTGAAACTGGTGCTGTAGCAACCAAGTTTACTTTTAGAGCACCTGTTTATATTCCACAATCTGTTGAGCATTGCTTTGTTCTCTTCTCAGATTCAAATGAATATAAAGTCTGGATCTCCAGAATGGGTGAAACTGATATTACTGGCGATAGAACAATTTCTGAACAACCTTATGCTGGTGTTCTGTTTAAATCTCAGAACGCAACCACTTGGACTGCTGACCAGTATGAGGATATGAAGTTCATCGTTAATAGGGCAAAGTTTGATATTGCTCAA